>ENA-OQHD01000027-OQHD01000027.1-human-gut-metagenome-genome-assembly--contig:-NODE-27-length-66751-cov-11.791231_pt1 | contig 66751 bp, 51 predicted proteins | sample MGYA00242560_ERZ504711 | MGnify/ENA primary metagenome ERZ504711 (study PRJEB26092, sample SAMD00036198) | human gut metagenome | host: Homo sapiens | study: EMG produced TPA metagenomics assembly of...
AGTTCGAGATCAGCACGATAACGTCGCCGGGGCGTAACGTGAGCGCAAAGCCGATTGATGTCTCGCTGATGGTGCTCGCCATGCAACGCAGGCCCAGCTGCGAAAACTTAAACGTCGCGTCGAGCGCGACCGCGTTCGTATTGCCCACAGCCGCAAATCAATAACCCCCTGCATGCTTAAGGGGCATGCACAACAGCCGTCAGCGTATCGTGGTCGATCCCGTCGATGGTCGCATTAAGCTCGCTCACCTTGGCGGCGAGGATATTTTTAAGACTCTGTTCCATGTTGTCGAGCGAGACCTCGTCGGTCAGGCCCTCGTTGCGCTGACTCTCCAAGTCGCGTGCCAGCGAAAACTGAAAGCTGCGGAAGCTGCCAAAACCCAGCTTGCGGCAAAAGCGCGAAACCGTCGCCTCGGACGTGGCGGCGGCTCGTGAGAGCTGGGCGGCCGTCAGGCGCGGCGCCTCGGACTGGTGCTCCAATATATAGTCGACAATGCGCTGCTCGGATCCACTATATCCCTGATGAGTGCTAATAAGGGAGAGCGCGCTCTTGCTGCTATCGGTCATGGATGGCTCCTGGGTGGCATGAAAATCGGACTTGTTTTTCAATGCCATAGTATACGGGCATTTTCAATTACAAGATACACCTTGCCGTTTCAAGTGTTGATGGTAAACTTTCACCTACCGTTTACGGTTATGAAAGAACCTTTCACCGGAGAATTGGGACATTTTCCTTTCCGCGAAAGCGCTGGGTTGGTATCTTTCAGTTGTGGAAAAGCGCGCAAGGACGCGCGTGTAGGGGAGCGCCTGCGGGCGCAGTACTCAAGAAGGAGGGACACATGGCTAAGTTTGACATCATCGCCGCGACCGGTTGCCCGACCGGCATTGCGCACACCTTCATGGCGAAGGAGGCGCTGGAGAAGGCTGCTGCTGAGCGAGGTCTGACCATTAAGGTCGAGACTCATGGCCAGGTCGGTGTCGAGAACGAGCTCACGAAGGGTGAGATCGCCGGTGCCAAGGCCGTCGTCGTCGCAGCCGATAAGGATGTCCAGGCGGAGCGTTTCGCCGGTAAGCCCATGGTTTCCGTCGGCGTTTCCAAGGCCCTGTCCGTCGAGGCTGCCGGTAAGCTGATCGACCGCGCTCTCGCCGCCAAGGGCGACGGCTCGGTTGCCGCCGCTGCCGATGTCGAGGACGAGGTCGAGGAGAAGGAGTCCGTCGGCCACATCATCTATAAGCACCTTATGAACGGCGTCAGCCACATGCTGGTCTTCGTCGTCGCCGGTGGTGTCCTGACCGCCGTTTCGTTCCTGTGGGGCATCACGTCCTTCGATTCGACGGCTGCCGATTACAACAGCTTTGCCGCTATGCTCAAGATCATCGGCGGCATTGCTATGAACCTCATGGTTCCCGTGCTTTCCGCCTACATCGCCGAGTCCATCGGCAAGCGCCCGGCGCTCGTCCCCGGCTTCGTTGCCGGTATGATCGCCATCCAGGGCCTGCCCGTTAACGCCGAGACCGGCATGATCGACGCCGGCGGCGCCGGCGTGGGCTTCGGCTTCCTGGGCGGCATCGTCGGCGGCTTCCTCGCTGGCTATGTCATCCTGCTGCTCGAGAAGGTCTTCTCCAAGCTGCCCAAGAATCTGGACGGCCTCAAGGCTATCTTCCTGTACCCGCTGTTCTCGACCGCCATCGTCGGCCTGGTCATGCTCGGCATCTCCGGCCCCATGGCTGCCATCAACACCGCCATGATGGACTTCCTCAAGGGTCTGTCTGCCTCTGGCGCCATTGTCCTGGGCCTTGCCATCGGCTGCATGTGCGCCGTTGACATGGGCGGCCCGGTCAACAAGGCTGCTTACGTCACCGGTACCGCTATGCTCACCGAGGCCCTGGCCGCCGGTGTCGGCACCGACACCTACAACTTCGGCACCAACTTCATGGCTGCCGTCTCCGCCGCTTGCATCGTTCCGCCGCTGATCACCACCTTCGCCGTCGTTGTCGGCAAGAAGTACTTCAGCCAGGAGGATCACGACGCCGGTATCGTCAACCTCATCCTTGGTTGCACCCACATCACCGAGGGCGCCATTCCGTTCATGACCAAGAACATCTGGCCCGTCATGCCCATCATGATGCTCGGTTCCTCCATCGCCTCGATCCTGACCATTATGTTCAACGTTCACGATCCGGCGCCCCACGGTGGCTTCCTGGTCCTGCCTGTTGTCGAGAACGGTCCGCTGTGGGTCCTCGCGATCCTCATCGGCGCTGTGGTCGGTGGCATCTTGTTCGTGGCCTTCAAGAAGTACGACTTCGAGAAGAACCAGAAGGCCGCTCCCGCCGCTGCTGCTCAGCCGGTCGAGGCCCCCAAGGCTGCTGCCGTCGAGGCCCCCAAGGCCGAGGCTGCCGACTTCGTGAAGGTCGAGAACGTCTTTGTCGCCGAGGACTTCGCTTCTCGTGACGAGGCCCTGAGCTTCGTCTCCAACCAGGCCGTCAAGGCCGGTGTCGCCAACGACGCCGACGCTGTGATGAACGCCTTCCTGGCCCGCGAGGCCGAGGGCACCACGGGCATGATGGAGGGCTTCGCCATCCCGCATGCCAAGTCCGACGCCATTTCCGAGGCTGCCGTCATCGTCGTCAAGGACGAGTCCGGAGTGACCGGTTGGGACACCATGGACGGCGCTCCCGTCAACGTTGCCATCGCACTGCTCATCCCGGGCGCTCAGGCTGGCACCACGCACCTCAAGATCCTGTCCAAGGTCGCCGAGGCGCTCATGGACGAGGACTTCCGTGCCACTGTTAAGGGTTCCACCGACGCCGCCGAGATCGCCAAGACGATCAACGCCCGCCTGGTTTAATCCAACAGTCAGCGAATAATATCGCCCCCTGTAACAAAGGCGGAGACCCTCACCAGGGTCTCCGCCTTTTTCATGCCCTTCTTTTAATTTGCGGTGAAATAAGGACTGTTTAACCGTCTCAACCCAAGATTCAGTCCCTATTTCACCGCAAGTTAGAAGAAGGGGATAGCGTGGCCTGTCTATCGGATCGTCCGTACGGACAAATATTCAGCCAGAATTCCGTTCGCACGATATTGCTCTGGACCGCCCCGCCCGGCAGACGAACGTACAGGAACGACATCTGTCCAACAATTCGTGCGAAACACAATGAAAAACCGTTTGATGTGAGTTAATATAAACAACGTCGTGAATCTGACTCCTGCCGCATGCACGACAGGGGTTAAACACCAAAAAAGGAGTCAATTATGGTTTCTGAGAAGGCTACCCTCGTCAATCCGCAGGGTCTTCACATGCGTCCGGCTGGCCTCTTCGCCTCCACCATGGGCAAGTACGCCTGCGACGTGACGGTCGTCACCCCCGAGAAGGAGGTCAACGGCAAGTCCCCGATGGCCCTCATGGCTGCTGGTATCCCCTGCGGTACCGAGGTCGAGGTCAAGTGCGACGGCGCCGACGAGGCCGAGGCTCTGGCTGCTGCCATCGAGCTCATCAAGAGCGGTCTTGGCGAGTAGAACTCAAACGGGTCGCATGTTGAACAATTAAGTTCATACTTGGGGGCGCAGTGACCTGTATCAAGGTAGCTGCGCTCTTTTGTCATGGATATGGCAAAACGCTTTATCACATGACACGGAGAGAGGAATGGGAATGTATCAGGGAGTCAACGCATCCGAGGGTATCGGTATCGGCACCGTCATGGTCGCCGTCGATCCCGACTTGACGTTTGAGCCGCACGAGGTTGCTGATTCGGCAGCAGAGAAGGAGCGTTATCAGGCTGCTCTTTCGGTCTTCTGCGAGAAGACCCAGGCTCAGGCCGACCACATGAAGGAGACGGTGGGCGAGGCCGAGGCCGAGATCATGAGCGGACACATTGTTCTGGCTCAGGATCCGGGCATGACCGACGCCATCAACGCTGCCATTGATGGCGGCACCTGCGCCGAGCAGGCGCTCATGGACACCTCGACCATGTTCGAGAACATGTTCCTGTCCATGGACGACGAGATGTTCCGTCTGCGCGCGGCCGACATCGCCGACATCCGCACCGGTATTCTGGCCGAGCTGCTGGGCAAGGAGGTCGTCGACCTCTCCGTCCTGCCCGAGAACACCGTCGTTGTCGTGCACGACCTTACGCCGTCCATGACCGCCACGATCGATAAGGCTCACGTTGCCGGCATTGTCACCGAGACCGGTGGCCGCACGTCGCACTCCGCGATCATCGCGCGCGCCCTCGAGATCCCGGCCGTCCTTTCGGTCTCTAACAGCTGCACCGCGCTTCGCAACGGTATGACCGTCGTCGTCGACGGTGGCAAGGGTGTTGTCGAGGCCGATCCTAACGAGGAGACGCTCGCTGCCTACACCGCCAAGGCCGAGGCCTTCGCTGCCGAGAAGGCGGCTCTCGAGGCCTTCCGCGGCAAGCCTTCTGTGACAGCCGACGGCATCAAGAAGATCATCGCCTGCAACATCGGTAACCCCGATGACGTGCCCAACGCGCTCGATCACGATGCCGAGGCCATCGGTCTGTTCCGCTCCGAGTTCCTGTTCATGGACTCCGCTGAGCTTCCTTCCGAGGAGGAGCAGTTCAACGCCTACCGCAAGGTCGCCAGCGCGCTCAAGGGTGCTCCGGTCATCATCCGCACGCTCGATGTGGGCGGCGACAAGGAGATCCCGTACCTGCACATGGTCAAGGAAGATAACCCCTTCATGGGCTTCCGCGCCGTGCGTTACTGCCTGGCCAATCCCGACCAGTACAAGGTCCAGCTCCGCGCTCTGCTGCGCGCCAGCGCCTTTGGTGACGTCAAGATCATGATCCCGCTCGTCACCTGCGTCGAGGAGGTCGTGGCCGTCAAGGAGCTCGTCGAGCAGTGCAAGGCCGAGCTGACCGAAGAGGGTCGCAAGTTCAACGAGAACATCGAGGTCGGCATCATGGTCGAGACGCCTGCCGCTTCGCTGCTCGCTGACCGTCTGGCCGAGGTCGCCGACTTCTTCTCCATCGGCACCAACGACCTGATCGGCTACACCATGTGCGCCGACCGTGGCAACGACACCATCTCCAACCTGTACCAGGTGTACTATCCCGCCGTGCTCCGCTCGCTCAAGAACATCATCGAGAGCGGCGTGAAGGCCGGTATCATGGTCGGCATGTGCGGCGAGGCCGCTGCCGATCCGCTGCTTGAGCCGCTGCTGATCAGCTGGGGCCTGGAGGAGTTCTCGATGAGCGCTCCGTCCATCCTGCGCGCCCGCAAGACCATCAGCCAGTGGACCAAGGCCGAGTGTGACGAGCTCGCCGAGAAGGCACTCGCCTGCAACACTGCCGCCGAGGTCAAGGCGCTGCTCGAGTCTGCTGCTCGCTAATTTGGTATCAGAGGTAACCGCGTGGTTGGAATGGGCCAATCACGCGGCCCTCACATATACAGGGGGTACTGTAAATGTTCTACACGCTAACCGCTAACCCGGCTGTCGACATGACGGTTTCGAGCTCTCCGCTCGAGCCCGATGAGAACGTCCGCACCGGCTCGGCCAGCTACACGGCTAACGGCAAGGGCCTCGACGTGTCCTTCGCCTTTAAGAAGATGGGCGTCGACACCGTCGCGCTCGGCTTCTTCGCTGGCTTCACGGGCAAGTTTATCGTCGAGGAGGTCATGAACCTGGGTTGTCTGTGCCGCCCGGTCTGGACCGACGGCATCACGCGTATCAACACCTACGTCAACGATGGCCAGCACGAGTACGGCATCCTGAACCCTGGTGCTCCGATCACGCCGCAGCACCAGGAGGAGCTCTACAACATCCTGGACACCGCGGGCGACCTTGAGTGCCTGATCGTCTCCGGCTCCGTGCCTCCCAAAGCTACGCCCGACTTCCTGGCTCAGGTCATGGAGCACGCTCAGGCCCGTGGCGCCGACGTCGTCCTGGACCTGTCCTCCGACAAGCTCAAGGAGCTCGCTCACAAGAAGCCGCTGCTCATTAAGCCGAACCATCACGAGATGAAGGCTATCTTCGGCGTGCCGGTCGACACCGACGACGAGGTCCGCGTCGCCATGAAGCTGGCTCACGAGGCCGGCGTCCAGAACGTGCTGCTCACCCGTGGTAGCCGCGGTGACGCTTACTTCTCCAACGGCGAGGACATCTGGTATGCCAAGCGTGAGTTCAACATCAAGCTTGTCTCTTCCGTCTGCGCCGGCGACTGCACCCTCGCTGCGTTCCTGCACAAGTGGTACAGGGATCGCGACAACGTCGAGGAGGCCATGAAGCTCGCTATGGCCACCGGCGCCAATGTTGCTGAGTCCGTCGGCATCGGCGACTTTGGTCACGTCGACGAGTACAGCAAGCGCGTTGCTGTCCGCAAGCTCGATCGTAAGTAAGCGAAACGCGACATATTCGTGCGCATGCGGCGCTCCGGTTTCGGCCGGGGCGCCGTTTTTTGTCCCACTCGAACCTCGGAGCTGCACTTCACGCGTTCCACACCGTTCACCGAGTTGTTGTAGCCTTTTGCCGAAGCGTGGAATATACTTTCATTAACACATTGCTTCGTGAAAGGAACATTCATGATTTACACGCTTACTGCAAATCCCGCTATTGACTACAACATCTCTTGCGACGGTCTTGCTGCCAACACCGTCACGCGTACCCGCAACGCCGTCTACACGCCCAACGGTAAGGGCCTCAACGTCTCGTTTACGCTCGACCACTACGATGTCGACACCACGATCCTGGGCTTCTTCGCAGGCTTCTCGGGTGAGTATATCGTTAAGGGCGCCGAGGCCCTGGGCGTGCCCGTCAAGCCCGTGTGGACTGACGGCATCACGCGCGTCAACGTGTTCCTCAATGCCGGCCCCGACACCGAGTACAACATGGTCAACGCCGGTGCCGCCATCAACGAAGCCAACGAGCAGGAGATGTTTGAGCTTATCGATTCGCTCGATGACATGACCTGCCTGGTTATCAGCGGCTCGCTGCCCCCCAACACCTCCGAGAGCTTCCTGGCAGAGGTCCTGCGTCGCGTGAAGGCGAAGGGCGCCGAGTTCGTGCTCGATATCTCGAGCCATCAGCTGGCCGACCTCATTGCTATGGAGCCGTTGCTCATTAAGCCCAACGACGACGAGCTGCTCGACATCTTTGGCATTAAGGTGAGCGGTGGCGACGACGAGTCCGTCAAGGGCGCCATGGCCGAGCTGCACGCCAAGGGCGCTAAGAATGTACTGCTGACGCTCGGCGGCGACGGCGCGTACTTCTCCAACGGCGAGCACATCTGGTTTGCCAACCGCACCTTCGACGTCAAGCTGCTGTCGACCGTCTGCGCGGGCGACTCCTCGCTGGCCGCCTTCCTGTCCGTGTGGCACGACGCCCCGGAGCGCGTCGAGGATGCCCTGCGCCTCTCGATGGCCACCGGCGCCAACGTGGTCGAGTGCCCGGGTCTGGGCGATTTTGCCAAGGTCGATGAGTATCAGAAGGGTATTGCAATCCGTCAGGTTTGCTAGTTCCGGCACCTTGCCTGAATAGTTCAATTATTTCGCATCCGTCTTAGACCAGGACGGATGCGTTTTTGTTTATCGGACTTGCGTGTGCAGTGGAGGCTGTTTCTTGCTAGACTTCTTGCAGACGCAATCGATAGCCAATTTGATAGTCGCAGGAGGCCATAGGCATGTGCAATGTTTCGCTCAACGGTACGCAGCCGACCGATGCCTCTATCCGTGTCCTGCGTGCGCTTGAGGCAGCAGGTCTTGAGGCTTGGTACGTGGGCGGTTGGGTACGTGATGCCCTGATGGGATGCCCCAGCCACGATGTTGACATGTGCTGCAGCGGCCTGTGGCAGGAGTCCAAAGAGGCGCTCGAAGCGGCTGATATTGCCGTGGTTGAGTCGGGCATAAAATTTGGCGGCATCACGGCTATTTGCGATGATGAGCGCATTGAGGTCACCACCTACCGCCTAGACGGCTTTTACACCGACGGCCGCCATCCCCAGAGTGTGGAGCGTGCAGCGTCGCTTGAGGACGATCTGGCGCGTCGTGACTTTACCGTTAACGCTATGGCCTGGCATCCCGAGCGTGGTCTTGTCGACCGCTACGATGGTCAGGGCGACCTGAAGCGCAAGCTCATCCGCGCCGTTGGAGATCCCAAGCGTCGTTTTAACGAGGACGCGCTTCGCATGCTGCGCGCGGTGCGTTTTGCCTGCCGTCTGGATTTTATGATCGAGCCTAAGACTAAACAGGCGCTTGCCGAGTGCGCGCCGCTGCTCGATGCTGTGGCGCGCGAGCGCGTGGGCATTGAGCTCGAGGGTATCCTTTCGACCGGCCATGGGGGAGACGCGATGCTGCGCTACCCCGAGCTTGTTTGCGCCGCCGTGCCCGAGCTCGCGTCCGCTCGCGGGTTTGATCAACGCAGCGTCTATCATGCGTTTAACGTCTACGAGCATATCGCCCGCGTGCTGACGGTGGCAGGGGAGCTGGCGCTGTGCGACGGCGTCGCGCCCTCGTCGAGCCTTATGTGGGCGGCGTTTTTGCACGACGTTTCCAAACCCGAGTGCTTTACGGTCGATCACGACGGCAGCGGCCACTTCTACGGTCATCCCGAGCTCGGCGCCAAGAAGGCGCGTGTCATCATGGATCGCCTGGCGCTCTCGCACGATTTGGTGCGCGATGTGTGCCTGCTGATCAAATACCATGACAAGCCGCTGCGCCCCGAGCGCTCCTGCCTGCTCAATATGATGCGCGCGCTTTCGGGCGAGGGTGTCGATACGCCGCGTCTGATGGACGAGCTCATGGACCTTAAGCGTGCCGACACGCTCGGCAAGGCGCCCTCGTGCTTCTATTACGTCGAGACGATCGAGGAGATGCGTACGCTCGCCCACGATCTGCTGCAGGCGGGGGAGCCCTATACACTCAAGATGCTTGCCATCAATGGTGGCGACCTGATCCGCGCCGGCGTCAAGCCGGGGCCGGAGCTGGGACAGCTTCTCAACGCTGCCCTCGACGCCGTGATCGAGGACAACATCCCCAACAACCGCGAAGCCCTCCTGACTCATCTCCACCTAGGGTAGCTAAAATAGCCCCGTTCCAAATTTACTACCTTGTTGACCTGCGCGTTCCATAACCTCGCGACAAAATTTCGGCAATTTGGAATTTCTTCTTGCGCTTGCGTTTTTTGTCCCGTAATATATTTCCTCGCAGCACGGCAGTACAGATGTCATGTGGCCCGTTCGTCTAGCGGTTTAGGACGCCGCCCTCTCAAGGCGGAGATCACCAGTTCGAATCTGGTACGGGCTACCACTTCTTTTCTGCTGAGGCTTATGGCCCGTTCGTCTAGCGGTTTAGGACGCCGCCCTCTCAAGGCGGAGATCACCAGTTCGAATCTGGTACGGGCTACCACGCATCTGATACCCGGTCTTTCCACGGAAGGCCGGGATTTTTTATTATCAAACAACTGTCTGTCATTCCCGTTTGAACAAGAGCTTTGCGTTCTGCTTATGGCCCTTACGGGTACAATAACCAAGATATTTTGACTGTTAGAAGGAGTCTCATGACGGAGTCCTCTCAGCATACGTCTAAGCCCCAGGTCGAGGTTGAGGCCTCGGGCGGCGATGACAATAAGAGCGCACGCCGCGGCGCCATCTTTATCGGCGTCGTGCTGGTGGGTTATATCGTCTACCTGGTGGTAACCGGGCAGATGGGGCAGTTCTGGGCCGCTATGTCGAGCGTTCAGGCGCCCTGGCTCGTTGTCGCGTGTCTTTGCATGTTTATGTATCTGTTCTTTGGCATTGTGGCCTATGCGATCGCCGTCTGGCTCGACCCCAATTCGCCCGTCGGTATCCGCGACCTCATTTCGGTCGAGGCGAGCGGTATTTTCTTTGGCAACCTGACGCCCATGATGATGGGCTCTACGCCTGCCCAGATCTACCGCCTGACCAAAGCGGGCCAAAACGTGGGCGAAGCGGGTGCCACGCAGTTCACCCGATTTATTGTGTATCAGTTTGGCCTCGTTGCCTGGGGCGCTATCCTATTGCTTGCTCGCATGCCGTTTTTTGCCGAGCGCTATGGCGACATGACGCTGCTGTGCGTCTTTAGTTTTGGCGGTCACTGCTGCATCCTGCTCGGCATCTTCGCCGTCGCACTCATGCCTAAGACCGTCACGCGCGTCGCCCATTGCATCATCAATTGGCTCGAGCGCATAGGTGTCTCGGCCACTAAGATCGATGGATGGCGCTCGTTTGTCGATGGCGAGATCTACTCCTTCTCCGAGAAGTTCAAGCTTTCGGCCGGACATTTTTCTTCCATGCTGCTCACCGTGTTTATCACCATGCTGCAGCTTGCGTTTTTCTATCTGGTGCCGTATTTCCTGATGCTTGCCTTTGGCCACCACGAGGTCGACTTTTTCTCGGTCATGGCCGCGAGCGCCTTTGTCCAGCTGCTGAGCTCTGCGGTCCCCTTGCCCGGTGGAACTGGTGGCGCCGAGGGCGGCTTTGCATTGTTCTTGGGTCATTTCTTTGGGTCGGCTTCGACCGCCGGCTATCTGCTGTGGCGCCTCATTACGTTTATCGCGCCGACCATTTTGGCTGCGCCCCTGCTGGGCCTTAAGAGCGCCCACAACGAGAGCATCCATGCGCGCTGGGATCGCGCGATGCGCAAGCTCGGACGATCGCCTCAGACGTCCTCTAAGCCTGCAAAGCCCCATCCTGTGAATGCGGTTACCGTGGATCCCAATCAGCATGCTCAGAAGGCTTCTGGGGCCGCTAAACCGTCGCATAAGGCCTATGTGCGCCAGACAGGCGACGGCATCCGTGTGTCCCCGGCTGCTTTGAACAAAATGAAGCTCCCTAAGGCGTAACAGTTGGTCGTGCGTTCTTCATGTTGCCGGGCATTTTTTGTGCCGGATGGGGGATAATCCTCTTACGTAGATTAACTCTCATCTGTTGATGAATGCTCACATTCCGAAGGGACACGTCCATGGACACCAGCAAACCGCGCCTCGACCGCCGCATCGTTCGCAGCCGCAATGCCATCCTTTCTGCGTTTGAGCGCCTGCTGATGGATAAACCGCTTGCCGATATTACCGTGAGTGCCATCGCGCGTGAGGCAAATGTCGATCGTAAGACCTTCTACGTGCACTTTGGCACGGTCGACGGCCTGCTCGATGCCATCGCCGCCGATGTGGTCGAGATGATCGTCGACTCGGTCGAAAAGACGCTTTCCACTATGGGCAGTGACCCCAACGAGCGCGCCCTTGGAGCGGCGGCTACCTTCTTTAAGACCATCAACGAGGCACTTTGCAATAACCTCGTGCTCAATCGCCAGCTGATTGAAAACATCCCGCTCGACGATTTTATGACGCGTTTGCGCGTGCCGCTCGAGCATGAGATTGCCGAGCGCGACTTGCTGCCCTACGGCCTCAAGGACGAGATGTTCGATTACTATCTGGCGTTTTTGCTGTCCGGTATTATCGGTATCTATCGCACGTGGGCGCTGTCTGATGGTTCGGTTCCTATCGAGCGTGTCTCGGAGGTCGCCAACGACCTGACTCTCAATGGCCTGTCGAGTCTGGAATCTCGCTTGGATTAGGCGCAGGCTCGAGTTCGTGAGGCGCTTGTCGGGGTGCAGCCCGATCGACCAGGCGACGAGCATCCCGCCGAAGCAGTCGATGACCGGGCTCAGGTAGACCTTCTCGCCGCCCGGGAGTCTGAACTCGGTGATGTCGGTGAGCCACAGCAGGTTGGGCTCGTCGGCGTGGAAATTCCTGTTCACGAGGTTCTCCGGCGCCTTGTAGACCTCGCCGGCATAGGAGCTGTAGCCTGAGGATCCTTAAAAGAAAGTCCAGTTTATCCTTCCCACTCCAATTGGGAATCCTCCGATGCGCCTTCGCACGCTCGCATGACCTCGATACCGTGCGAGCGTGCGAACTTGACGAGCTCTGCGTTGCGGGCGTTTATGGTGCCGAAGGCGACGGGGCACACGATAAGGCGCGCGCAGTGGACGAGGAGCTCTTTGGCGCGGGCTATGGTTTTATCCCCGATCGGCTCGAAGGCGCGCTCGGCCACGCATTCCGCCGCCAAGTCGCGCGCGAGCTCGCAGTCGATGTCCCCTTCGTGCAGAACGCCCGCGTAGAACGCCTTGCCCTGCCGGATGAGCTGGCGAAACACAGCCGAACCCGTACCTGCGCCGGCGATGACGAACGTGTGCGTATCGCCGTGCGGGCGCCCAATTTCCACGCTGCCGAAGCGCTCGTTGAAGGTGCCATGCTGAAGGCCGTAGAGCTCGCCAATCGTCTCGCGCGTGAATATGTCCTCGGGTACGCCGGCGCGGAAGACCCGGCCGTCCTTCACGCAAATCACCTTGTCGGCGCTTTTCTGCGCGAGTTCGAGTTCGTGGATGGACATGATGACAGCCACATTACGCGATTTCGCAAGGTGTCGAAGTATTCGCAGCAGGTCGATCTGGTAGCGGATATCGAGATACGACGTGGGCTCGTCGAGCACGAGCACACGCGGATCCTGCGCGATGGCGCGTGCGAGCATGACGCGCTGGCGTTGCCCGTCGCTTATCTGCATGAAGTCGCGCTCGGCGAGCTCTTCCACATGTGCGGTTTTCATGGCCTCGCCGACCCGACTATGGTCATTGGGCGATAGTGTGCCCATTCGTCCGGTGTAGGGATGCCTTCCCGCCTCTACGATATCGCGGCAGGTGAGGAGCTCGGTCCGGGGGCGATCTGTCAGCATAACGGCAAGGTTCCTTGCGAACTCCGCCGTCTTCCATCGGGAAATCTCCCGCCCGTCGAGCTCGACCGCGCCGGCAAGCGGTGCCAGATGGCGTGTGATGGTTTTCAAGATGGTCGACTTGCCCGAGCCGTTAGGCCCGATGAGCGCCACGATGTCGCCCGCGCGAACCTCCAGATCGACGCCTTCGACTACGACCTTCTTGTCGTAGCCCGCCGACAGGTCGCTTATGCGGAAAAGCGGCACTCCGTCAGCCTGCGTTTCGACCGGGGCTTCGAGGTTCGACTCCGCTCGGAGGAGTCGTTCCGCGCGCAGTTCCGCACGAGCCGAAAGTGCCTTCTGGCGCTTTCGTGCGAGCTCAGGACTGTCTAAGCATGGAATGTCCCCTCCGAGCGTTTTGGGTCGCGGCACGATTTCCCGCATCTACCTCACCCGCTTCTTCAACATGAGCGCGATAACCACCGGCGCGCCGAAGATGGCGGTGACGGCGCTGATGGAAAGCTCGACGGGAGAGAACAGCGTGCGTGCGATCAAATCGCAGCCCGCGCAGAAGATGGCGCCTCCCAAGAAGCACGCAGGAATCACGCGGATGGGTTTCGACGACTTTAGCGCCGACTTCACGAGATGCGGAACCGCGATGCCTACGAACGACACCGGACCAGCGAACGCGGTCACGCAGGCGGAGAGCATGCTCGCTAGAAGGACGAGCACCACGCGGAAGCGTGCGACGTTCACGCCGACGCTTTTCGCGTAGGCTTCTCCCAGCTGGAAGGCGGAAAGGGGCTTCGATATCGCGAATACGCATGCGCTCACGGCGATCACCACGACCGCGATGACCGCAACGTCGTCCCAGCTCGAACCCGAGAAGCTACCCAAAGACCAGTTGTGCAGGTTCACGATGGACTGGTCGTCGGCGAAGGCGATGAGGAAGTTCGTCGCCGCCGAGCAGATGTATCCCACCATGACGCCCGCCACGATGAGCATGGCCATGGAACTTATGCGCCGTGCGATGAGGAGCACGAAGCCGATGGTGATAAGCGAGCCCAGAAACGCTGCGGCCACCATGGCCGGCGAGGACATGGCCTGGTTTGCGCCTAGAAGTACGATCATCGTAAGCGCGACGACGAACTTTGCGCCCGAGGAGACGCCCAAGATGAACGGGTCGGCGATGGGGTTGTTGAAAAACGTCTGCAGCAGGAACCCGGAAAGCGAAAGTGCCCCGCCGAGAAGCACGGCTGAAAGCACGCGCGGCAGGCGAATCTCCCAGATGACCTGGCTTTCCATGGAATTGGCCGCGCCGCCCGAAAGGATGCCGGGGATGTGGTCTGCGGGCACGAGCACGCTCCCGATGCACAGGTTGGCCCCGACGAGCACGATGAGGGCAACAGCGAGCAGCGCCGTCACGACGCGACACCGCGCGGCGCGCCCCGATTCGTCGTATGCCATGGAAAGCCGGCTTCTCATGGCGCTAACCGAGCTTCCTCAGATAATGGAAGTCGCTCGCGTCATCGCCGGTGAACGCCCCGTGCAGCTCGTCGATAATGTCGGCGGTAGAAGTCATCTGCTGGTACATGTCGGCGCTTGTGACCCAGACGTTGCCGTTCTTCACGGCTTTGAACTGCGACAATAGCGCGTTTTTGCCTACGAAGTCGTTCAAGGTGGCAACCGATTCGTCGATGGTGCCGTTGTAGACGATGATGTCGGCATCCTTCGCCGTCGCGTAGAAGCGCTCCATTTCGAGCGTTACTGACGAACCTGACGTCGACGCCGTCTGCGCGTCATCGAGCGCATAGCTGCCGCCTGCAAGCTCGATCATCTGCGCCACGTAGTCGCCCGCCCGCCGCGTGACGGCGGCCCCGTTCGAGTTAATGTAGAAATACGCCACGGTTTTACCTGACGACGCGAGCCCCGACGTTTGCTCGACGCGGGCCTTCTGCTCGTTGAACAGGTGCGCGGCCTCGTCTTCCTTGTCGAACAGGACGCCGAAAAGCTTAATCCACTCGACGCGCCCGAGTGCTTCGGGCTCGCTCGACGACTGTTCGGTGAGCACGACGAGCCCGAGCTTCTGCAGCTTTTCCTTCACATCGGGCGTGTGGTTGATCATGGTGTTCTCGATGGCGAGCGTGCAGCCCGAGGCCGATATTCGCTCGTAGTCGGGCGCGCTGTACTTGCCGCCGTAGGCGATCGCCCCACTTTCGAGCGCGCTTTTGAAGCCTGCGACCGAGCAATCGTCGGCCTTCGTGCCCGACATGATGATATTGTCGTTCGCATCGAGCGCGTCGACCAGGCACATCGTCGCCGACGACACGAGGTACACCTTGTCGGCGGGGCGCCTTATGACCGCGATGTCGGAGCTCAACGCATCAGGTACCTTCGCATCTTGCGGCACCACGAGGAAACGCTCCCCATTCGAAACGCAGATAAGCCGCAGACCGCCTTCGAACTCGTCGACAGTGAAGTGCTCAGCGTATTCAAGCTGAAGCGCCCCCGTCGGCTCCCAGCCGCAGCCCAAATCGGCGTTGTGGAAGTCGGCCGCGGCGCTTGAAGCCGTTCCCGCAGGGGAGCCACCGCTTGCTTCTTCGCCCGATTTCTCCTTCATGGTGGATGAGTCGAAGTGGATCGTGTAGTCGATGGTGTGCGGCGTCGACATGGCGACGGTCTCGGCCGACACGGCGATGTCCTCGTCGAGCGTGACGGGTATCTCGAACGTGGAGTTGCCGCCGTCGTTTACGGGCGCGTAGTCCACGCCGTCGACGGTCATCTTGTCGTAGTTCGAACTCGACCAGGTGATGGTCGCGGTGTAGGTGTCGCCATCCTTCACAATTGTGGTGGGTGAGGCGATGCTTGCGCGCCCTGACCCACCGGAAAGCGAGACACTCACAGTGTATTCCTGAGAGCGCGCCGTGCCACCGGTCGCGTTCGGGCTCGCACTGCACCCCGCGAAGGGAAGCGCGAGCAGGGCGACGAGAACGCAGGTGATCGCGCGCGCCGCGATGCTGTGGCGCTTCCTGTTTTCCCCCTTGGGGAGAATCGACCGCATGGCGTTACTTCAGTGCGTCGGCGCGCAGATCGACGCCGGCGGATTCGAACACAAGCGTGCGGTCGTACCACTGCTCTTTTCTAATACTCCACGCGGCACAGGCGGTGTCCTCGTCGAGCGCATCAACGGGCACGTCGTAGGTGTACTTGCCTTCCGCGTTTTCCACATAGGGGATGAAGTCGGCCTCGCTCGCGGCGGCAGCCTCGTCGCCCGTGCCCATGAAGAGCTTGCCGTAGCCCGTGCCGGAAAGCGTCATCACGCAGTGCATGGAGCCGTTTTCCACGATGAGCTGGGCGTCCACAATCCTGAACATGTTCGAGCTGGAATCTACGGTGATCGGATAGGTGCCGTCGGCCACCTTGTCGGCGGTGATGGGGGCAGCGCTTGCACCCTCGGTCGCATCGGCCGCCTGCTCGGTCTTTTCCTGGGAATCGGTATTGCTTGCCTTTGCGCTGTCGCTTGAATTTCCGGCGCAGCCGGCGAGCGAGAACGCGAGAAGCGCCGCCGACAGGGCGAAGACGAGGGTTTTCTTCAACATGGAGGGGTTCCTTTCAATCGCTTCTGCCGCCCGCGCCGTGCGGTGGGCGGGCGGGATGCGAATGCAACGGGCATGCGCCGTCGGTCGGGGAAGGCGCATGCCCGTTGCACGGGGACGCGACCGGCGCCCCCGTGCGCGGCGAGTTTACAGCTTGGCGATGGCGTCGTCCACGTGCGAGACGTAGATGTCGTCGACCGCGGCGTTCTGTCCCAGACCCTGGAGCAGGCACGTCACTTCGAAACCGGCGGCCACGAACTTCGCAGCCCAGCTGTCGGGGTCGGTCTCGTCTGCCATGTCGTTGTTCGCGTGGTCGCCCGCGACCACCATGAACGGCGCGAGCACGGCCTTCTTGTACCCTGCGGCGCTCGCAGCGGCGATAACATCCTCGCAGGTCGGTTCAGCCTCGACGGTGCCGACGAAGAACTGCGTCAAGCCCTCGTTCTTGAACACTTCCTGCATCTTGGCATAGTCGGCATTGGAATCGGCTTCGGTGCCGTGGCCCATGAGGCACAGCGCCGTCTTGCCGTCGTCGAAGGACGCCATGTTCTCCTTAATGGCTGCGGCCACCTTCTTGTAGTCGTCGTCGGAGGTGAGCAGCGGGTCGCCGAGCGAGATCTTGTCGAACTTGTCGGCGTACTTGTCGAGCTCGTCTTTCACGTCGGCGTATTCCAGGCCAGCCATGAGATGCGTCGGCTGCACGACGATTTCCTTCACGCCGTCTTCCACGCAGCGGTCGAGCGCCTCGGTCATGTTGTCGATCGTGATGCCGTCGCGCTTCTTCAGCTTGTCGATGATGATCTGCGCGGTGAAGGCGCGGCGGATGTCGTAGTCCTGCCAGTACTTCTCGCGGATAGCGTCTTCGATGGCGCCGATGGTGATGTGGCGCGAGTCGTTGTAGCTCGTGCCGAAGCTCGTGACGAGAATGACCGGCTTCACGGCCATCTCCTTTTCGCTCGATTTCTCGGGACTCGCGGAGGTGCTGGAGCAGCCCGCGAGCGCGACTCCGGCGAGCGCGACGGCTCCGGTTGCTGCGGCGCCCATGAAGCCGCGGCGTGACATCTGGTCGGACATGGTTTTCCCTTTCCTCGGTTTGCCGGTCCCCCGGCGACAGTTGCTTATCGGCACAAGCGAAAGAAAAGCGCGCTCGTCCGCAAAGGGATAGCGCGCCTGTTTCTTGCATTCGAAAGGGAAGCGCACTCCTCGGGGTTCACAAGGAGCTAACGCCACGGCGATGCCGTGAGGAAAAGGCGAAGCAGTCTGGCTTGGGGCGCGAGGCGATTCGCCCGCGCGTCCTACACAGTAATGTCCCTTGCCCAGGATTCCCACCTGGTTCCCTCCGCAAGCCAGCGCGGACTGTGTGGGCGCCGCGCCGGTCGTTTCCTTTTATTCGATTGTCATATGCTCGTTGCCGAAACTACCACTATGATAGTGGGCGTTTGTGGGCGTGTCAAAGCCAGGGCGGGCGGCATTGCGCCTCCTGCCTACGTATTTGCGCCGATTGCCGCTGCGGGCGCCGTGTCTTGCCCGCTGTGCGAAGGGCGGCGTAAACGGTTGCGATGAGAAACGGGAAGGGAAGGCTCGGATGATTCATATCGTTGGCGCAGGTTCGGGCGCCGCCGACCTTATCACGCTGCGCGGGGCGCGTCTTCTGCGCGCGGCCGACGTGGTCGTTTGGGCGGGGAGCCTTGTGAACCCCGAGCTGCTCGCCGAGTGCAAGGAATCCTGCGTCGTCTACGACAGCGCGCACATGACCTTGGAGGAAGTGCTCGACGTGATGTGCGCGGCGGATGCGCGGGGCGAGGAAGTGGTGCGCCTGCACACGGGCGACCCGTGCCTGTACGGCGCCATCCAGGAGCAGATGGACGCGCTCGACGCGCGCGGCGTGGACTACGAGGTGGTGCCCGGCGTGTCGAGCTTTTGCGGTGCCGCGGCGGCGCTTCGCCAGGAATACACGCTGCCGGGAATCAGCCAGTCGGTCGTGATCACGCGGCTTTCCGGGCGCACCCCCGTGCCCGCGGGCGAGGGCATGCGCACCATGGCGGAAAGCGGCTCGACTATGGTCATCTTCCTGAGCTCGGGTATGCTCGCCGAGCTTTCTGCCGAGCTTTTGGCCGCGGGCCGCAGCTCCGACGAGCCGGCGGCGCTCGTGTACAAGGCGACCTGGCCTGAGGAGCGCGTGGTGCGATGCACAGTGGGCACGCTCGCCGATGCGGGCGCGCGAGAGGGCATCGACCGCATGGCGCTCGTGGTGGTGGGCCGCGTGCTCGGAGCTCGCGGCGGGCTTGCGCACAACGGCGGGCAAGCGGAGTCGTACGAGCGCAGCAAGCTTTACGACCCTTCGTTTGCCACAGGGTATCGGAAGGCGAGCAGCTAGCGTGGTCTTCGAGCACTACATATATACCGGGACGACCCGCCTGCGCTGCGGCTACACCACGGGGAGCTGCGCCGCGCTCGCGGCGAAGGCGGCCTGCGAGATGCTCTTGTCACGAAAGCCCGTCGGCCGCGTGTCGATCGTCACCCCCGGCGGGCTGCCCGTCGAGGCGAACGTGGTCGACGCATGTATCGGCGAGGGGTGCGCCCAGTGCGCCGTGCGAAAGGACGCAGGCGACGATGCCGATGTGACCGACGGCGTGCTCGTGTACGCGCGCGTGGAACATGCGGGGTCGGGCACGGGTGCTGCGGGCAGCAAGGGCGTGCCCGCGCGCGAATCGGAAGTTTCCGTCGATGGCGGCGTGGGCGTGGGGCGCGTGACGTTGCCCGGGCTCGAGCAGCCGGTGGGGGCGGCCGCCATCAACGCGACGCCGCGCGCGATGATCACTTCGGCGGTGCGCGAGGTGTGCGCCGCGCACGGCTTTTCTGGAAATATCGCTGTGACGATTTCGGTACCCGAGGGTGTTGCCCTTGCCGAAAAGACCTTCAACCCGCACCTGGGGATAGAGGACGGCATCTCCATCCTGGGCACGACGGGCATCGTCGAGCCGCGCAGCCTCGCTGCCTTGCGCGACAGCATCGAGCTCGAGATCCGGCAGCATGCGGCTATGGGGCGGCGCGGAGTCGTGCTCACGCCCGGCAACTACGGCGCGCAGTTCATCTCGGGGCATTTCCACCTAAACGGTGCGCCGGTGGTCTTCATCTCCAACTTCGTGGGCGATGCGATTGATTGCTGCGTTCGCGAGGGATTTACCAATGTCCTTCTTGTGGGACACATCGGCAAGCTGGTGAAGGTCGCGGGCGGCATCATGGACACCCATTCGCGTACCGCCGACTGCCGCGCGGAGATTCTGGCCGCCCACGCGGCCTTGGCCGGCGCGGGCACGAAGACTGTGCGCGAGATCATGTCGTCGGTCACGACCACGGCGGCGCTCGAGGTAATCGAGGCCGCCGGCGTGGGGGACGCTGCGCGCGCCTCGCTCGCTGTGGCAATCGAGGACAGGTTGCGCCGCCGCGCGGCGGGCGGATGCGACATCGCCGCGGTCGTGTTCGACGCCGAGCGCCGCGAGCTTTTCCGCACGTCGGGCGCCGATGCAGTTATCGGGGAATTGGGGGCGACGTATGAGTAAAGGCGTGCTGTACGGGGTGCGCCGCGCAATCGGCTGGCCGGGGACGAAGGTGGTCATGAAGGCGCGCCGCTCGCTTGCGGACACGAAGTGCATCCTTCGCGAGGAGGGCGCCTTCGACGGTGCCGAGCTCGTAGAGGACTGTGGGCTTCCGGGCGAGCGCGTGTACCGCTCGGTCGACGATGTGCCCGATCGGGGCAGCTACTTCTCGACGATGGTGGTGCGCTAGATGAGGGTTTCCTGCATAGCGTTCACTGAGAGGGGATATGCGTTGGCGGAGCGCACCGCACGCGCGCTTTCCGATTGCGCGCAGACAGGTGAAGATGACCCTGGCTGGGACGTTTCCGTTTCGCGCGGGTTCGGCGAGGGGAAGGCCGACCTGCGCGCATGGACGGCGCTCGCGTGGGAAGCGTCGGACGCGCTCCTGTTCGTGGGCGCGGCGGGCATCGCCGTGCGGGCGATCGCGCCGCATGTCGCCTCGAAGGCAAGCGATTCCGCGGTTGTGGCGATCGACGAGGCGGGGCGCTTTGCCGTCCCGCTTTTGTCGGGGCATTTGGGCGGTGCGAACGAGCTTGCGCAAACTGTGGCACGCGCGGCAGGGGCCATCCCCGTCATCACCACGGCGACCGACGTCCGCGGCGTGTGGGCGGTGGATACGTGGGCGCGCTGTGCGGGGCTCGCCGTTTCGAATCCCGAGGCCATCAAGCGAGTGTCGGCGCGGCTGCTTTCGGGCGGGCGCGTGGCGCTCTATTCCGACATGCCGATTTCGGGACAGCCGCCTGAGGGGGTTGACATTGCGTCCGACCGCGCTCGGGCCGATATCGTCGTGTCGCCGTTCGCTGGCGCGAATGCAGGTGCGTCCGTTCGCGCAGCGGAGACGACGGGCGATGTCGTGCCCGCCGGTGAGACGGGGAAGCCGGCGGGCGTGCGGGCGCAGGCGCCTGCGCCCGAGCCGCTTCGCCTTGTCGTGCCCTGCATCGTTGCGGGCATAGGGTGCCGTCGCGGTGCGTGCGCCGAAGCGATCGGGGAGGCGTTTCTTCTCGCGTGCGGGCAGGCGGGCATCTCGCCTTCGGCCGTGCGCGAGGCGGCGACGATCGACGTGAAGGCGCACGAGGAGGGTCTGCTCGCCTTCTGCCGCGCGCGCAAGATTCCGCTTGCGACGTATTCCGCAGAGGAGTTGTCGCAGGTCGAAGGCAGCGTTTCGCCAGCTGATTTCGTGCGTGCGACGGTGGGGGTCGACAATGTGTGCGAGCGCGCGGCGCTCGCGGGCGGGGGCAAACTTATCTTCCCGAAGCTCGCTCACGGCGGCGTGACCGTCGCGTTTTCCAAGGTAACTATCGAACTTTCGTTTAAGGAGCGGTGATGGGAAAGCTCTTCGTGGTGGGGATCGGTCCGGGCGGCCCCGACGGCATGACGATTGCGGCTCGGCGCGCGCTCGAGGCGGCCGACATCGTTGTGGGGTACACGAAATACGTGGAGCTCGCGCTCGCCGCCGTGCCCGACGCGGCGCATCTCGCGACGCCGATGATGCACGAGGTCGAACGGTGCCGCCTGGCGCTTTCGCGCGCGCAGAGCGGAGAAGCCGTGGCGCTCGTGTGCAGCGGTGACGCGGGCGTGTACGGCATGGCGAGCCCCGTGCTGGAGCTTGCGGAGGACTACCCCGATGTAGACGTGGAAGTTATCGCCGGGGCCACCGCGGCTCAGAGCGGGTCGGCGGTGCTCGGCGCCCCGCTTGCCCACGACTTCGCGGTCGTGTCGCTCTCCGACCTGCTTACGCCGTGGGAGGTCATCGAGCGCAGGCTCGCCGCCGTGGCGAGCGCCGACTTCTGCATCTGTTTGTACAACCCGCGCAGCAGAAAGCGCGCCGACAGGCTCTCGCGCGCGGCGAAGATTATGCTCGAATGGAAGGCCCCCAACACGCTCTGCGGCTGGGTACGCAACATCGGGCGCGAGGGGCAGCAGTCGGGCATGTGCAAGCTCTCCGAGCTGGGGGAGTTCGACGCCGACATGTTCACCACCGTGTTCGTCGGCAACGCGGACACGAAGCGCGTAGGCGGCCGTATGGTCACGCCGCGCGGGTATCGGGAGATTCCATGCGAAAGGTAACGATCATCGGGGCGGGGCCCGGAAACCCCGACTTGCTCTCGCGCGCGGCGCTCGACGCGATCGACATCGCCGACGTGGTCATCGGCGCTCATCGCGCGCTTGTCAGCATCGACGTGCCGCCCGACGTGGTGAGATGCGAGCTCGTGAAGACGGCGGACATCGTCGCCGCTCTCACCGATGCGGCGTCGTGGCAGCGCGCCGTGGTCGTGATGACGGGCGATGTGGGGCTGTTCAGCGGCGCGCGCCGCCTGGTGGAGGCGCTCTCCGGCGACGCGCGGGTGGACGTGCGCGTCATTCCCGGCATAAGCTCAGCGTCGTATCTCGCCGCGCGCCTCGCGCGTCCATGGCAGGATTGGCGCTTCGCGAGCGCTCACGGCGTGGCGTGCGACATCGTGGCCGAGGCCGAGCGCGCAGGTGAGCTCTTCCTCGCCACGTCGGGCGGGGAAGACCCCTCGCGGCTTTCGGGCGAGCTTGTGCAGGCGGGCTTCGGGGACGCGCGCGTGACGGTGGCCGAGCGCCTGTCGTACCCCGACGAGCGCATCACCTGCGCGACCGCAAGTGAAATCGCAGGTCAGACGTTCGACGACTTGAACGTGATGCTTATCGAGTTCGCAGGCTGCGCCGGGTCGCCTGCGGGCTCTAGCGCAGCCTCCGAGGCGCCGGCCGGCGCGTCTGCGCCCGCGGCTGCTTCTTTCGCGGCGGACTCTGCGGGCGCATCCCGCGCCGCGAGCTCCCGCTGGCCGTACGCTTCCTCGGGCATTCCCGACGAGCTCTTCATCCGCGGCGACGTTCCCATGACCAAGCAGGAGGTGCGCGCCGTCGCGCTCGCGAAGCTGCGCCTTACCGCGACCGACACCGTGTGGGATGTCGGCGCCGGCACGGGGAGCGTGTCGATCGAGGCGGCGCTCGTCGCGCGAGCGGGGTCGGTATGGGCGGTCGAGCGCAACGCGGCCGGCGTGCGGCTCATCCGAGAGAACGCGGATGCATTCGGGTGCGGCAACGTGCATGCGGTCCCCGGTGTCGCCCCCGAAGCGCTCGCGAAACTGCCTGTCCCCGACGCCGTGTTCGTCGGCGGGAGCGCGGGCGAGCTTCCCTCCATCGTGGAGGCGGCGCTCGAGAAGAACTCGCAGGTTCGCCTGTGCGTGCCATGCGTCACCGTTGAGACGCTCACCGAGGCGTGCGCGCTCCTCTCGGGTTCGCGCTTTAAGGGGTTCGAGGCGTGCCAGGTGTCGGCCGCCCGCGCTGAGGCTGTAGGCTCGCACCATCTTATGAAGGCGCAAAACCCCGTGTTCCTCGTCAGTGCGCGCGGTGCGAGCGCGGATGCCGAGGAGCTTGCCGAAGTCGGCGCGCTTGCTGAGTCGCCTTTCGGGGAGGACCCCTCTGTCGAGGGGAACCCATCCGTTGAGGTGGTCTCGCTTGCTAACTGCAACGCCGCAGGTGGGGAAGGCGGTGCCCGGTGAGCACGTCCATCCCGCGCTTCATGGTCGCTGCGCCCTCGAGCGGGAGCGGCAAGACGGTCGTCACGTGCGCGCTCCTGCGCGCGCTCGCGCGCCGCGGCCTTGCATGCGCGGCCTTCAAATGCGGCCCTGACTACATTGACCCGCTCTTTCATCGCCGCGTCGTGGGTGCGTGCTCGGGCAACTTAGACGGCTTCTTCACTGACGCCCCGACGCTGCGCGCCCTGCTCGCACGCGGCGCCGCGGGCGCGGATGTCGCGGTGCTCGAGGGGGTCATGGGCTTCTACGACGGCATGGCGCCCGGCGTGGCCGACGCGAGCAGCTATCAGGTTGCGCGCGACACGGAAACGCCGGTCGTTTTAGTGGTGAACGGGCGCGGGGCGTCTTTATCGCTCGCCGCCGTAATCCGCGGCATCGCCGAGTTCCTGCCTTGTGCGAACGTGCGCGGCGTCGTGCTGAACAAGACGAGCGCCGCTGCCTGCGCCTACGCGGCGCCTGCGATCGAGAAGCACACGGGCGTCGCGGTTTTGGGGAATATCCCCGCCGACGAGGCGTTCTCGCTCGAAAGCCGGCATCTGGGGCTTGTGACCGCCGACGAGGTCGAGCAGCTCTCCGCGCGCATCGGCAAGATGGCCGAGCTGGTGGAAAAGAGCGTTGACGTCGACCGCTTGCTCGAAATGGCGGCGACGGCACCCGATATCCGCGAGGAACCTTACCGGTTGGAGCCGATCGCGGGAGCGCGGCCCATCGTCGCCGTCGCGCGTGACGAGGCGTTCTCGTTCTACTACGAGGAGAACCTGCGCGCGCTCGAGGATCTGGGTTGCGAGCTGGCCTTTTTCAGCCCCCTGTGTGATAGCGAGTTGCCCCGGGGGACAAGCGCCCTCTATCTGGGGGGGCGGCTACCCGGAGCTCCATGCGCGGCAGCTCTCCGAGAACGCGCCGATGCGCGAGGCGGTGCGGCGCGCGGTGGAATCCGGCATGCCGACGGTCGCCGAATGCGGTGGGTTTCTGTACCTGCAGCGCGAAATCGCCGATAGCGAGGGGCGGCGCTGGCCTGTTGCGGGCGCCCTTGAGGGCGCAAGCGAGAACGGGGGAAGGCTGTCCCATTTCGGGTACTTGGAGCTTACTTCCCAACGCGACGGGCTCTACGGGCCGCGCGGCACACGCATCCGCGCGCACGAGTTCCACTACTGGCAGTCCACCTGCCCGGGCGGCGACTTTTGGGCGCAGAAGCCCCGGCGCGACAAGGGCTGGCCGTGCATGACGACCACCCCGTCCCTGGTGGCGGGCTTCCCGCATGTGTACTATCCTGCGAACCCCGACGTTGCGCGCGCGTTCGCGTCTGCCGCAGCGTCGTTCGCAGAGAGGAGGCGGCATGGCTGAAGCAACCGAAACCGCGCTTGCCTGCATCCGCGAGGAAGTCGAGCGCGCGTTCTCGTCGGCGCCGGGCGCCGTGCTCGAAGCCGCGCTTTCCCGGATCGCGCTCGCAGACGAGTGCGCCCGTGCCGCCGCGTACGCCGCGTGGGACTCCATCGCGCACCCCTTGGGGGGGATTGGGCGACTTTGAAGACGCCGTCGCGTGTATCGCCGCAGCTCAGGGGAGCGCCGAGGTGGCCGAGTTTCCCCGTGCGCTCGCGGTATTCTTCTCCGACAACGGGGTCGTTGCCGAAGGCGTGTCGCAAAGCGGGCAAGATGTGACGCGAGCCGTCGCGCGCAACATGTGCGAGGGGGCCGCGAGCGCCTGCCGCATGGCGGCGTTCGCGGGTGCCGAGGTCGTGCCCGTCGACGTGGGTATGGCCCGGGGCATAGAAGACGCGCGCATGGTGCGCGCGAACGTGCGTCGGGGGAGCGGCAACATCGCTCTCGGCTCCGCTATGTCTCGCGATGGGGCCGTGCGCGCGATCGAGGTCGGAATTGCCGTCGCGTGCGGGCTTGCCCGCGCCGGCGTGCGCCTTCTTGCCGCGGGCGAGATGGGCATCGGCAACACGACCACCTCGGCGGCGGTGGCCGCAGTGCTCATCCGGGCGGACGCGCGGAGCCTTGTCGGGCGCGGCGCGGGGCTCTCTGACGCCTCGCTCGCGCGCAAGCGCGACGTGGTCGAGCGCGCTATCGACGCGAACTCGCCCGATCCCGCCGACCCGATCGACGTGCTCTCGAAGGTGGGCGGCTTCGACATCGCTGCGATGTGCGGCTTCTACCTGGGGGCCGCGGCCTCGAAGGCGCCGGCGCTTCTCGACGGGGTCATATCCTGCACGGCGGCCCTGTGCGCGGCGCGCCTGTGCCCCAACGCCTTGGGCTACCTCGTGGGTACCCACGCATCAAGCGAACCCGCAAGCCGGGAGCTCCTTCGCGAGCTCGGCATAAAGGCACCCCTCGACGCAGGCATGCACTTGGGCGAGGGCGCGGGCGCCATGGCGTATCTGCCCCTTCTGGATTCGGCGCTGCGCGTGTACCGGGATGGGAAGACGTTCACGGCGACTGGCATGGCCGCTTACGAGCATTTCGAGGCCGGGAAATGACGGTGACGCTCGTCATCGGCGCCGCCGCGAGCGGCAAGAGCGCCTACGCCGAGTCCCTGTGCCTCGGGCACGACGGCCCCCGCGTGTACCTGGCAACGATGGAGCCCTTCGGGGAAGAGGGCGCCCGCCGCATCGCGCGCCATCGGGCGCTGCGCGAGGGCAACGGGGGTTTTCCACCCTCGAGCGAACGCGTGACGTGGGCGCCGCAGTGTCCGGGCTTCCGCGCGGCTGCACGCTTCTTTTGGAGGACGTGGGCAACCTGGTTGCGAACGAGCTTTTCGCGGAAGGCGGCTTGTCCCCACGTGACCCCGACGCTGCGGCGCGCGAGGTGCTCGGAGGCATCGAACGGCTCGCTCAGGCCGCTGCGTATACGGTGGTGGTCACCGTCGACGTGTTCGCCGATGAGATGCGCTACGATGAGGGGACCGAGGCATGGAGGCGCGCGCTCGCGCGCGTGAACGCGGGCGTGGCGGCGCTGGCCGACCGCGCAGTCGAAGTGGTATGCGGGATTCCCGTGTGGATGAAAGGTGAAGGACCTACAAGGTGAAGATAGCAGAGGCAATCGGCGCGGCGTTCGGAACGTTCTCGCGCATCCCCGTCCCGAAATCGGCCTGGACCGATTTCGGGTCAACCCATGCGCTTGCCGCGTTTCCCCTGGTGGGCCTTGCGGAAGGGTTCCTCATGACGGCGTGGGGACACGTTGCGAACCTGCTCGGCGTGCCCGCGACCATCGTCGCGGCCGTGCTCGTGGCGCTGCCTGTTGCGGTGACGGGAGGCATCCACCTAGACGGGCTCTGCGACACCTCCGATGCGCTTGCAAGTTGGGCCCCGCGCGAGCGAAAGCTCGAGATCATGCACGACCCGCGGGCGGGCGCCTTCGGGGTCATCGGTGTTGTTGTGTACCTTATTCTGCAGTTTTCCCTGTTCACCGCGCTGCCGCTTACGGCGGGGGCGTTCCTCGCGCTTCTGTGCTCGCTCGTGTTCTCCCGCGCGCTTTCGGGACTCGCCGTTGAATGCTGGCCTGCCGCGCGGGCGGACGGCATGGCCGCGGGGCTCTCGCCTGCGAAGAAGCGCGCGGCGATCGTCGTGCCGCTTTGCGCTTTCGCTGCGGCTTCGGCTGCAGGGATGGTCGCGTGCGCTCAGGCTGTCGGCGCCCTTATGGCGGTGGCGGGGCTTTTGGCGCTCGCGTGGTACCGCCATGTTGCCCTGTCCCGCTTCGGCGGGGTGACGGGGGATTTGGCCGGATGGTTTCTGCAATGGGCCGAGCTCGCGATGCTTGCCATGCTGGTGGCGGGGGGCATGCTCCTATGATGCTCGTGGTAGGTGGCGCGCATTCGGGGAAGAGGACCTTCGTGCGTGAAAAGCTCGGGTTCGCGGCGGACGATTTCGTCGACGCGGCGCAGCTTGCGGAGGGCGGCGTGCCCGCGGCTTTTGCCGGCCGCGTCGCATACCGTGCTGAGGAACTCGTACGCGCGCTCGACGCTGACCGGGCGCTCGAGCGGCTGATCGGCTTCGACGCAGTGATTCTGCCCTTGGTCGGCTCGGGGGTCGTCCCCATGCGTGCGGAAGACGCCCAATGGCGCGAGCGCGCGGGGCGCCTGGGATGCGCGCTCGCTGCGCGCGCCGACGTCGTCGTGCGCATGACGTGCGGGATTCCCCAGGTCATCAAAGGAAACCTTGCCGATGCGCCTCGAGGGACGCAGGGCGCGGGTGCGCCTTTGGAAGTCGTCTTCGTGCGCCATGGTGCCACGGCGGGCACGGAAGACCATCGCTACAGCGGGGCGGGCACCGACGAGCCCCTGTCGATTGCGGGCGAGCGCGCTTTGCGCGACCTCGCGTGCGATCGTGACGTGTTCCGTGTTATCACGAGCGGCATGGTCCGCACCGACCAGACGGCGCGCATCCTCTTCCCGAATGCGGAGCTTATGGCGTGCCCCGGTCTGCGCGAGATGGATTTCGGCGACTTCGAGGGGCGAAGCGCCGCCGAGCTTAAAGAGGATGCGCGCTATCGCGCCTGGGTAGACTCCTGGTGCGAGACGCGCTGCCCGCATGGCGAGGACAAGAGCGATTTCACCCGCCGCGTCGTCGCGGCGTTTCGGGAGGCGTGCAAATCGGAGCGCGCCCAGGGGAGCGGGCGCGCCGTCTTCGTCGTTCACGCGGGTACCGTGAAAGCGCTGCTCTCCGAGCTAGCTGTCCCGAAAATGGGATACTTCGACGTGCATACCGAGCCGGGCTGCGCATGGGCCGCCACTTGGGATGGGCGCTGCCTTCGCGACGTTCGCCCCGCTTCGGGGGGCGATGCCCGGTGATGACGATTCTTGCCGTCGCCGCCGGGTTCGCGGCCGACCTTGCCTTCGGCGACCCGCGCTGGCTTCCCCATCCCGTCGTCGCCATGGGGCGCGCGATCACGTGGGCCGAAGGCCGCCTGCGGGGCGCATTCCCGCAAACGTCCGCGGGTACGCGCGCCGCAGGGCTTGTGCTCGCCGCGGCGCTTCCGCTTGCGTGTGGGCTTTTGACCTGGGGAATCCTGCATCTTTGCGGCATGGTTCACTCCGGCTTGCGCTTCGTGGCCGAGGCATGGGCGAGCTATCAGATTCTCGCGGTATGCGAGCTGCGCCGCCAGAGCCTGGCCGTTGCCCGCGCGTTCTCGAAGGGCGGACTTGTCGCGGCGCGCGAAGCCGTCGGGCTCATCGTGGGACGTGACACGTCTGTTCTCGACGAGCAGGGCGTCGCGCGCGCCGCCGTGGAAACGGTGGCGGAGAACGCGAGCGACGGTGTCATCGCGCCGCTTTTCTACCTTATGATCGGGGGTGCGCCCTTGGGCATGGCGTACAAGGCGGTGAACACGCTCGACAGCATGGTGGGCTATAAAAACGAGCGCTACATCGACTTCGGCTGCGCCTCGGCGCGCCTCGACGATGCGGTGAACTGGATTCCCTCGCGGTTATCGGCCCTGTTCATGATCGCCGTGTGCCCGATCGTCGGGCTCGACGCGCGCGGGGCGGCGCGCATCTGGCGCCGCGACAGGCGTCGCCATGCGAGCCCGAACGCGGCGCAGACCGAGTCGGCGTGCGCGGGTGCGCTCGGACTGCGCCTGGCAGGACCCGCGGTGTATTTCGGTAAGCTCGTTGAGAAACCGACGATAGGCGACGCGTCCCGCGAAATCGAGTGGGGCGACATCGCCCGGGCGACAAGGCTCATGCTCGCCGCGTCCGTATGCGCGCTCGTCGCCTTCGGTGCCGCGCGCGCGGCGGTCGTGCTCGCCGTGGGGGCGATGGCATGAGGGAAGACCACGCCGCGCCCCGGGCTGCCGGGGGAATCCTGCGCGCCCGTGCGCATGGGGGTAGCACGCAATCGCTCGGCATCGCTTGCGAAGGGGGCGCCTCCGACCTCATTGACTTCTCGGTGAACGTGAATCCGGCAGGCCCCTCGCCGCGCGCCGTCGCCGCAGCTTGCAAGGCGCTTTCTCGAATCGACGCCTACCCCGATAGGGAAAGCCTCGCCCTCGTTCGCGCCCTAGCGCGCGCCCAGGGCATTCCCGAAGATACTATCGTCTGCGGCGCGGGCGCGTCCGACATCATCTGGCGGCTCGCTGCGGCGGTGCGCCCGAAACGCATCGTCGTGTGCGCGCCGACGTTTTCTGAATATGCGGAGGCGGCATCGTACTACGGCGCATGCGTGCAGGAGTTCCCGCTCTCCGAAGCGGACGACTTCGACGTGCCCACCTCCTTCGCCCGCGCGATCGAGGGGCCGGGAGACGTGGCGTACCTCTGCAATCCGAACAACCCGACGGGGCGCCTCGTCGACCCCAGCGTGATCGAGGCCGCGGCTTGCCGCTGCGAGCAGGTGGGCGCGCTGCTCGTCGTGGACGAGTGCTTCCTCGGATTTGCGCCCGACGCCCGCGAAAGGAGCGTGGCCGCACGCGCCGCGTGTTCGCGCCATGTGGCCGTGCTCTCCGCGTTCACCAAGCTCTACGGAATGGCGGGGTTGCGGTTGGGATATCTGATCAGCGGAAACGCCCAACTCATCGAGGGGATTCGCCGGGCGGGGCAGGCGTGGCCCGTCTCCTCGGTCGCCGAGGCCGCGGGCATCGCCGCCCTGGAAGACATTGAATACGTCGCGCGCACGCGCGATCTATTGGCGGGCGAGCGAGCGTGGCTTTCCCACGAGCTCTCCTCGCTCGGGCTTTCCGTCGTGCCGTCGGATGCGAACTTCCTTTTAGTCCGCACGCCGGCGAAAGACATCCCCGAGCGCCTGTATGATCAGGGGGTTTTGGTCCGCACGTGCGACTCGTTTTCGGTACTGTCCCGTTTCTGGTGCCGCGTCGCGGTGCGCACGCGCAAGGAGAACGCCCGGCTTGCGATGGCGTTCGGCCGCGCGCTTCGGGCGGAAGGTGCACCGGGCGAAGGCGAACCCGACGAACGGGGCGGCGCTATGGCGGGCGCGGATGGCCGAGGCTTGGCGAAGGAGGTCGATACCCGTGGGTAGGGCCAAGCCCATCATGATCCAGGGCACCATGTCGAACGCGGGGAAGAGCCTGCTTGCGGCGGGGCTGTGCCGCGTGCTTTCGCAGGACGGCCTTCGCGTGACTCCCTTCAAGAGCCAGAACATGGCACTCAACAGCGGTGTCACGGCCGACGGGCTCGAGATGGGGCGCGCCCAGATCATGCAGGCCGAGGCGTGCGGCATCGCGCCCGACGTGCGCATGAACCCCATCCTGCTCAAGCCTGAAGGCGGCCACCGAAGCCAGCTCATCGTGGCCGGCAAGGCGCAGGGAGCCTTCGCTGCGAGGGACTACTTCGCGCGAAAGAAGGCGCTCATGCCGCAGATTTTGGAGGCGTTCGATTCGCTCGCGGAGGAAAACGACGTCATCGTCATCGAGGGCGCCGGCAGCCCCGCCGAAATCAACCTTGCCGAAAACGACATCGTCAACATGGGGCTCGCGCGCGCCGTGTCCTCCCCCGTGCTGCTCGCGGGCGACATCGACCCAGGCGGGGTGTTTGCCCAGCTCTACGGCACGGTCGCGCTCCTTGCGCCCGAGGACCGCGCGCTTTTGCGGGGGCTTGTGGTGAACAAGTTCCGCGGCGATGTGGAAATCCTGCGCCCGGGTTTGGCCCCGCTCGAGAAGATGTGCGGGGTTCCCGTCGTGGGGGTCGTGCCGTATCTCACGCTTGACCTGGACGACGAGGACTCGCTCGCGCCGCGCCTATCTGCCCGCGAGGCGCGCGGCGTCATCGACGTCGCCGTCGTGCGTCTTCCGCATCTGTCGAACTTCACCGACTTCGACCCGCTTTCGCGCGTGCCCGGCGTGGGCGTGCGCTACGTTTCCTCGACGACCGATCTGGGCCGACCCGACCTGGTGGTGCTTCCCGGCTCGAAGACTACGCTCGACGACGCGCGTTGGCTTGCGGCTAGCGGCATCGGAGCCTGTGTACGCGCGCTTTCGGGCGCGGGCACGCCGGTGCTCGGCATATGCGGAGGCTACCAGCTTTTGGGAGACGAGCTTTCCGACCCGCACGGCAGGGAAGGCGCTGGCACCGCGCGCGGGCTCGGGCTCATCCCTGCAAGTACGGTTTTCAAGGAGGAAAAGCGCCTCGCCCAGTCGGCACTGCGCATCACGGGCGCCCAAGGCGCGTTCTCGGTGTGGAACGGCATGATGGCGCGCGGGTACGAGATTCACGACGGCGAAACGACCGTCTCCTGCGCCCCTGCGGGCACGATTGGCGGCAAACCGGAAGGCGCGGCCTGCGGTAACGTGTTCGGAACCTATCTCCACGGCCTGTTCGACGAACCGGGGGTGGCGCTCGCCCTCGCGCGCTCGCTCGCGCGCATGCGCGGCCTGCCCGAGAGCGTCGTGGGTGACGCGGGCGCGGCGTCCGCGGCCGATCACCGTGCGCGTGAGTTCGACCGCCTGGCCGACGTCGTGCGCGGGGCGCTCGACATGGAGTATGTCTACCGCATTATCGAGGAGGGCGTATGATCCACGTGTATCATGGCGACGGCAAAGGCAAGACCACGGCGGCGATGGGCCTCGCCCTTCGCATGCTCGCTGCAGGCCGCCGCGTCGTCGTCGTACAGTTCCTGAAAGACGGCGAAAGCGGGGAGGTGCGCCTGCTCGCTGAGCATTTCGGCGTGCCCGTGTTCGCGGGGAAGGCGTCGGACAAGTTTACCTGGTCGATGACGTCGGAAGAACTTGCCGCGACGTGCGAGCTGCACGATGGGAACCTCGCTTCCGCGCTCGTCGAGCTCGAGTGCGCGCAAGAGGGACTGCTCGTGCTCGACGAGGCGCTCGACGCGCTTTCGATGGGGCTTGTCGACGAGGCGCTCGTGGACCGCGCACTCGATATGTCCGCGCTCGGCGTCGAAGTAGTGCTCACCGGGCGCGCGCCTTCCCGCAAGATCGTGGAGAAGGCCGACTACATAACCGAGATGCGGTGCGAGAAACACCCCTACGAGCAGGGGATATGTGCAAGGGAAGGAGTGGAGTACTAGATGGATTCCAAGGAGATGGCGCCCGGCGACATCGAGCGGCGCAGCTTCGAGATCATCACCGAAGAGCTCGGCGGCCGCACGTTCCCGCCGCTCGAAGAGCCCGTCGTGAAGCGCGTCATCCACACCACTGCCGACTTCTCGTACGCCGATTCCCTCGTGTTCACCCATGACGCCGCGCACTGTGCGCTCGACGCACTGCGCGCAGGGGCCACGGTGCTCACCGACACGAACATGGCGCTCGCAGGCATAAGCAAGCCCGCGCTCGAGAAGCTCGGCTGCAAGGCCGTGTGCTTCATGGCCGACCCTGATGTCGCCGCGGCTGCGCGCGCCGCGGGCACGACTCGCGCCGTTGCGAGCATGGACAAAGCTTGCGGCATCGAGGGTCCGCTCATCGTGGCCGTCGGCAACGCTCCCACAGCACTTCTGCGCCTCGCCGAGCTCATGGACGCGGGGAAGATCGCGCCCGCGCTCGTCGTTGGGGTGCCGGTCGGGTTTGTGAACGTGGTCGAGGCGAAAGAGGAGCTACTCGCACGACGCGTGCCAGCCATCGTCGCGAGGGGTCGCAAGGGCGGCTCGACCGTGGCGGCTGCCATTATGAACGCGCTGCTCTACCAGATCACGCGCCCAGGCGGCCCGAAGTGACGGCGCCCGCATCCGCGCCGGCGCTGCGCATCTTCGCCGGCACCACCGAGGGCCGCCTTCTGTGTGAATGGGCGAGCGGGGCGGGCATCCCCGCCCGTGCCTACGCGGCAACCGAGTACGGAGGCGAGCTTTTGGGTGAGCTTCCGGGCATCGAGGTGCATGCGGGCAGGCTCGACGATGCCGACATGGAGCGCGAGCTTTCCGGCGCGCGTATCGTCGTCGACGCCACGCACCCCTTCGCTACGCTCGCAAGCGGCAACATCCGGGTCGCTTCGCTCGCCGTGGGTGCACGATGCCTGCGCCTTGCGCGCCCGGTCGAGGCGCTGCCCAAAGGCGTCGTGCCGGTCGCGTCGATCGCCTGCGCGGCGCGCTTTCTCTCCGAGAACCCGGGTCGCGTTCTTCTCACGACGGGGAGCAAGGAGCTTGCTCCCTACACGCGCGTCGCCGATTTCGCGGAGCGCTTCTTCGTGCGTGTGCTCCCGCTGCCCGGTGCTATAACGAAGTGCATCGACGCGGGGTTTTCGCCGTCGCACGTCATCGGCATGCAGGGGCCCTTCACCCGCGAGCTCAACGAGGCGATGCTTCGGCAGGTGGGCGCCCAGTGGCTTGTGACCAAGGACTCGGGAACCGTAGGCGGCACGGCCGAGAAGCTCGCCGCAGCGCGCGCCGTGGGAGCGCGCTGTATCGTGGTCACCCGTCCCGCCGAGGGAGGCGGGGCCCTTTCGCTTCGGGAAGTGGAAGATGCGCTCTTACGGGAGTTCGCGCGCTAGGCGCTCGCCGCGCCTGCAAGGAGGATCGCCTCGAGCAAGCTCGACCCGTACAAGCCCGTCATCCACCAATAGCTCGAGGACGCCCGGAACTGGCGCAAACAGCCCTTCAATATGTTGCGGTGAAATAGTGTCTGTTTTTGCTGCTAGATAGCATATTCAGTCCCTAAATCACCGTAACTTGTCGGTGGTGGCTTACTGGTAGCGTAGACACTCCACCGGGTCGAGCTTTGCCGCGCGTCGAGCGGGGTAGAAGCCAAAGATTACGCCGATGCCGACGGAGACGGCGAAGGCCAGCAGCACCGTGGCGATTGAAAAACTCGGTGTGATTTGCCCGCTGGCACCGAGCTCGCCAAGAATCCCGGATCCGGAGGCAAACATCGCGAGGCCCCAGGCCAGCAGATAGCCTATCAGGACACCCAGCAGGCCACCGGTGACGCACAGCGCCGAGGACTCGGCCAAAAACTGCGCGGTGATATCGCGACGACTGGCGCCCAGAGCGCGACGGATGCCGATCTCGCGGATGCGCTCAGTCACGTTGGTGAGCATCATGTTCATAATGCCGATACCGCCGACAAGCAGCGAGATACTGGCGACAGCACCCATGATGAGCGAGAAGGCGCCCATAAAGGAATTGAGGGAGTCGATAGCGCTTTTCATGGAGGTCGCCGATACACTGTCGTACTCATCATCCTCCGCGATACCCTTCATCGCGCGCACCTTGGACTCGATGGTCTTGCAGAGCTCATCCATGTCCGTGCCCTCGGCGGCAAGTGCCGTCACGCTGGGGAATGAAGGATTCTCGTCGCCAAATAGGCCGGAGATGGTTTCGCGTGGCATATACAAAGTGAGCGAGCCCATGGAGTCGCTGCCGCCATCAATCACGCCTACAATCTGCACCTCGCCGTTGGACACTTTGATGGTTTTTCCCAGCGCATCCTGTTCGTTGCCGTAAAGCTGATCGGCGCCGCCGCGGCTGATGAGCGCCACGCGCGAGCCTGCCTTTGACTCGACATCGGTGTAGGTGCGCCCCGCAACGAGCTTACTGGCACCCACGGCGTCGAGCATGTCGCTATCGACACCCTGTGCCATGACGGTATAGCTTTTATCGCCGGTCTTGTACTCGGTATACGCGCTTTTGACAATGCCGATCTGTTCTATCTGCGGCACCAGTTTTTTAAGCTTCTGGACGTCAGAATCAGAGAGTTCTTGGGACGAATAGATCTGAACCATGCGAGCTGCGTTGAGGCCAAGGCTGTTGACCAAGCTGTTTTGGATGCCGCCGATGAGCGAAGTCATGGCGATGACCGAGGCGATGCCAATGACGATGCCAAGGATGGTGAGCAGGCTGCGTCCCTTGTTGGCCTCGAGCGAGTGAAGGGCTTCTTGGACAAGATCGCGGGTGCTCATGCCTTCGCTCCTTTCGGCTGATTGGTGGTTGCAGAAATCGCGGGCAGGTTGTTGACGGCCCCGCGTAACGTATTCGGTGTATGCGCGACATATGCGCCGTCATGGATTCGCCCGTCACGGATGGTTACGGCTCGATTGGCCTCGGCGGCGATGCTGGGGTCATGCGTGATGAGTACGATGGTCTTGCCGCGTTTCTGGAGCTTGTGAAAGGTTTCCATGACGAGCGCCCCGGTTGTCGAGTCTAGATTTCCCGTTGGCTCGTCGGCCAAAATGATGGGCGGGTCGTTGACGAGGGCGCGCGCGATGGCGACACGCTGCATCTGTCCGCCCGAGAGTTCCGATATGCGGTGGTCCCAATGGTCGACCGGCAGTGTGACGGCTTGCAGCGCGTGCACGGCGCGCATCTCGCGCTGGCTACGCGGCACATTGGTGTAGGACAGCGGCAGCATGACGTTTTCGATCACCGTCAGACGCGGCAGCAAGTTAAAACTCTGAAAGACAAAGCCGATGCTCAGCGCGCGCACCTCGGTGAGCTCATCATCGTCGAGCTCGGCGACGTTGAGCCCTTGCAGGAAATAATCACCCGCCGTCGGCTTGTCCAGGCAGCCCAGGATGTTCATGAGCGTCGACTTGCCCGAGCCCGAGGGGCCGGTGATGGCGACGAACTCACCGGGGTTCACCGCCAGGCTCACGTTGTGCAGGATGTGGGCGCAACCGGCCTCGCTCTCGAAGATGCGGTGCACGTTGCGGATGTCGATGACGGGACGCATTACATGCCCTCGTCGGCAGACGTATTGTCGCCGCCGTCTGCCGTCATGCCTGTGCCGGTATCCGTCACGATGGTGTCGCCGTCGCGTAGCTTGGTAACCGGGACGTCTGGGTTGATTTCGTTGCCCTGGTCGTCGCGCTTGACCTGCGTCTTGCCGACTACGGCTTCGTTATCGTTTTGCGTCACGACGTTCACTTTCACGCGACGGGTTTGCTTGCCCTCGTCATCGGTTGCCACGTTGACGTAATAGTGTTCGCCATCTTCGGTCATGAGCGCCATCGTCGGCACCATAACCACGTCGTCGAGCTTCTCGGTCACTACCGAGACCTCGGCAGTCATACCCGGCTTGAGGCGACTGTCGGGTGCTTCGATGAGGATGTCGACGTTAAAGGTCACGCTGCCGCCGCTACCGGAGCCGGAGTCAGAGTTTGCAACCGAGGCGATAGCCGTGACGGTGCCCTGGCTCACGATATCGGGAAACGCGGGATAGGTCACGTTGGCGCTTTGGCCCACGGCAATTTTGGCGATATCCTTTTCGCCTACCTGAACCGTCACCTTCATCTTGGACAGGTCGGCGATCTGCATGCACTGCTTGCCGCCGCTCGTATCGCTTTCGCCCATGATCATTCCGCCTGTTACCGTGGCGCCCACCTTGGCGTTGAGCTCCACGATGCTGCCCGAGCTCGGGGCCGTGACCGTTCGGCTGGCGGCCTTGGCGTTCGCCTGATCGAGGTTTGCCTGGGCCGATGCGAGACTGCGCTGAGCGGCCGATACGGCGTTCGTGTCGGCGGACCCAGCGGAGGCGCCTGCCGCTGCGGCGGAAGCTCTATCGACGTCTGTCGTTGGGGTGGCCTGTGCGGAAGCGACGGCTTTCTGCGCGTTGGCGAGGTCTTCCTGAGCGGCTGCAACTGCACGCTGCGCCTCGGCAACGTTACGATCGAGCTCGTCGTTTTTAATGGTCATGAGCACGTCGCCCTCGTTGACGGATTGGCCCGCCTGCACGTTGATCGAATCGACCGTGCCGTCGACAGAAGGGGAGACCACTGAGGATGAAATGGGTTTGAGCTGGCCTTTCGCCTCGACCGTTGTGCTAAACGTGCCCTCGGTCACCATGTCGGTTACCGGCTCGCTAGCGCCCTGTGGTTGCGCATTGATAACCAGGGTTGCGACAATGGCAATGAGCGCGATGGCAACAACGACACCGACGGCGATACCGCGTCGGATGAGCTTTTTGCGCCGACGCTCGGCACGCTTTGCCTTGAGCTTGGCATACGCTTCTTCATCGGAAATCTCGGCGGTATCGTTCGTGCGTCCGCTCTGCTTTTCGGCATGTACGTTTGTAATCAAAGGAATCGTTTCGGTGGCACCTTCGGGCGTGTACTCGGCATCATCCGGGCCTGGGGTGATGGTGGGGACATTCGGCATAGCGTCTCCTTTATAGAAATTTCCTCAATAAGTATATGCGCCCGTCGCGTAAGGCGGGCGCATATGGCGGATTCTTTTGGAACTGTTAGATTGGTCGCAGCAGCTCCACGTTGTGGGAATGCGCGCGTTGCACTACGAGTGGACAACCACGCACAGGCCGACTTTGATGCAGTCGTGAAGTGCCTTTGCATCGGCCAGGCGCAGGTTGATGCAACCGTGGCTGCCGCACCACTTATAGGACTCGGCATTATCGAAGCTCTTGTCGTTTTGCCAGGTGGCGTCGTGGAATCCGACCATATTGCCCTCGAACGGCATCCAATAGCTGACCGGGCTCTCGTATTTGGGCTTGCCGGTCTCGGGGTCCTTGGCACCGATAAGCTTGCTGGCGCCATTGTTGCTGTTGATCTGCCAGACGCCCTCGGGCGTGGCGTCCTCGCCCGGCTTTCCCGAGATAAAGTTGGCCTCCCATACGACATTGCCGCTCTCGTCGTAGTAGCGCGCGTGCTGCTCGGACAGATCGACATCGATGTATGCCTTCCAGTCGGGCTCTCCCTTTGCGGTAAAGGTGTCGGCCTTCTGGGAGTACTTGATCTCGATTTCGCCGGTCTGCTTGTTGTTAATGGCGTCCTCGACCTGCTTGGCGAGCGAGCTGCTGTCGATGGACCAACCAAAGTCACCGCCTTCAACGGCACACTGCTTGCCATCGGCGCGCGTCCACCAGCGAGTGGAGCCCACGGTATTAAAGCCGTTGGCGAGCTCGGCTGCCCAGCTGCTGATCTGCGACGTATCGAGCGTGGGGTTGGCCGGATCGGCAAAGCTGATCCACTGCAATACGGAGCCGCCATCAACCTTGCCGGCATCTTCGCCGTTAAGCTTGAGGGTCACGTTGACGCCCAAGAAGTTATTGGCGGCATCGCATGCGGCCTGAATCTGATCATCGGTCAGCGTTCCATTGAGCGGCTCATAGGCATCGTTGCCGAGCTTGGAAAGATCTACGGTCTCGGCCAGCGAGGCAAGCTCGAGCTCGGCAAACTTAATGACATGCTCGCGGTTGAGTTTTTCGTTGGAGCGCGCCTTCTCGACGGTAAACTTGCCGGCCTGCTCGTCATAGGAGCTATTGGCCTCGAACGCGCCCGAACGCCCCTCGTTAAACTCGTCGATGGCGGCGCCCAGATCCTTCTCAAACTGCTTTTGGTCAAAGGTGTCGGAGAGCATGGACAGGTCGACGTCTTGATCAAGATCGACTTCGTTGGAGCTAGCGGTTGTTTTGGTCTTGCCGCTTAAGGATTCTACAAGGCGAACCGGCCATACAAAGGCTTCGTTGCGGCTGATAATCTCTTTTGCGGCAGCTTCGCCGTCGACAATGGGCTCATCGGACTCGGGCTGATAGGTCCAGCTAAAGTCATCGCCTGTCACGGTGAGCTTATAGTGCTTCCACGCCGAGTTGACCTTGGTGGCGGCAGACGAAGCGTTGGAGAACGAGACATCGACGCCGGCGATAGTGGTGTTGGGGTAGGCTACCTGCGAAAACGCTACGACGCCTACGATATAGACAATGACGATAAGACCCAGGAGGACAAAGAGCGTCGTCTTTTTGCCCGACTTATTGTTCCCGGTGGGTTTGCGCGCGGGGCCGCGATCGCCTCGACCGTGCGTGGGGGGCTGCTTGGGCGTATTGCCGTTTGCCTGGCGCTGCTGACGTTGCTGGCGCTGCTGGTTCGGGCGTTGCTGGTTCGGGCGTTGCGAAGCGTTTGCCGCACCACGCTGCTGACCGTGGCTCGGCGCGATAGGACGCGGCGACTGAACGCCGCCGGTGTGCCTGCTCGGCTGCTGCGGATCGGGAATCAGTTGAGTTCGATCGTTTTGCGACATCGTGTGCATATCCTTCGAATTTCGCCTTGCGGCTCATCGTGTTTTTACTGGGCTTGCATTATAGCGATTACCTAGTTGATTGTGGTATGGAAACGGTGGCATTCAAAAGAGGTGGGACATTTGTCCCACCTTCGAGTCGTTCTTTGTCGCTATCCGCACACACCGCATTTTGCACAGGCCGAAAGTGCGGCCGGAGCCTGCGCGATACCGCCCTTTGCCGTCTCGCGCAGCGTGGCCGGCAACGCGTGGCCCACCGAGAGCATGACGTGTGCCATCTGGTCAAACGGCACCAGGCTCTTAATGCCGGCGAGGGCGAGTTGTGCCGAGCTGAAGGCCGCTGCCACGCCGATGGCATTGCGGTTTTGGCAGGGCACCTCCACGAGGCCTCCTACGGGATCGCATACGAGTCCCAATAGGTTACTCAGCGCGATGGAACTGGCGTCGAGCGCCTGCTCGGGCGTGCCGCCGAGCATCTGCACCAGCGCGGCGGCTGCCATGGCGGCGGCGCTTCCCACCTCGGCCTGGCAGCCGCCCTCGGCGCCGGCGACGCAGGCGCTCGTGGTGAGGTTGAGGCCGATGGCGGCGGCGCAGTAGAGCGCGTCCATCACCTGCTCGTCGTCGAGCTGCAGGTGGTCGGCGAGTGCCAGCACACAGCCGGGGACGACACCCGCGGATCCTGCCGTCGGAGCTGCGACGATTACGCCCATCGTGGCCGAGCGTTCGAGCACGGCCATGGCGCGGGCCACGGCGTCAGTCTGGACGGCGCCCATTAAATTGGAGCTCAGGTCGTTGCTGCCGGTGGCATCGACAAGCTTTGCCTCGCCGCTGATAAGCCCGCCGAGCGAGCGCTGCGGATTGACGACGGGGGCCGTGGTCTCCTCGCGCATGACGTCGAGCACGCGGTGCATGGCGGCGACGGCGTGGGCCTCGCCGGTCAGACGCGCCTCGCGCAGGGCCATGACGGCGCCGATGCTGAGTCCCCGTTCCTCGCACGCATCGAGCAGCTGCTCGCCGTCGTCGAAGATTTCCTTTGCTGAGACGCCGGGAGAGAGCGACGAGGCAGAACCGGGGAGCTCGATAAAGGTCGCGTAATCGACATTGTCGAGCTTGCGCAGCATAGGGACGACGGTGTCGTCGGGCGCGCCGTCGGTCTCAAAGACGGAGTAGGCCTGGCCGCCCACCTCGGTGCGGTAGGTGCGGCAGAAGGCGATGTTCACGTGTACGTAGGCGAGCAGGTTCGTGAGCGCGGCGAGCACGCCGGGAGCATCCTGGTGCGCCACGAAGAGCGTGGAGTACATGCCCGAGATGTCGACGCCGACGCCGTTAATGCGGCTGATGCGCATCTTGCCGCCGCCCAGGCTCTCACCGCGGACCTGTGCCGTGGCGCCCGTGTCGTCGACCATGTCGATGTCGACGGTGTTGGGGTGGATGGAGGCGTCGTCGCCCTTGATGTCAAAGTGATATTCGAGGCCCTGCTCGCGTGCGAGGTCGAAGGCCTGCTTGATGTTTTCATCATCGGTGTCGAGGCCTAGGATGCCCGCGACGAGTGCACGATCGGTGCCGTGGCCGCGGTAGGTGTGGGCAAAGGAGTTCCACAGGCCAAAGGTGACCTTGGTGATGCGGCCTTCCAACAGGCTGGCGGCAACTTGGGCGCAGCGCAGGGCGCCGGCGGTGTGCGATGAACTTGGGCCGACCATGACGGGCCCCAAGATCTCGAATGCCGAGGTCGTAGCTAGTGTTTGCGGCTTGCCTGCCATATGCGCTCCTGTTCTATCCCGTCGTTCCGAGGGCTTTGGTATTTGGTCGCCTGCTCTACAGTCCTGGCTCGCACGGAGGCCACATTAAGTGGCCTCCGGCTCGTGCGGAACTCGCGATCGACCAAATACCAAAGCCCTCGGAACTTAGAATACATGATTGGAGTGGCTGGATGTCAAAATTTATCAGCTGGGGACGTGCTGTTCATTGCGCATCGAAATATTCACACCACCGTGTAAATAAAAAGAAGTACCGGTTGGGGCCGGTACTTCTTTTGGTTCTAATGCTTTGCTTTCTGGGCTCTGTGAACCTATTTATAGGCCGCAGGCTGCTTTGAGTTCTTCGACTCGATCGGTTTTCTCCCAGGTGAAGTCGGCGTCTTCTCGGCCGAAGTGACCGTAGGCTGCCGTCTTTTCGTAGATGGGGCGACGCAGGTCTAGGTCGCGGATGATGGCGCCCGGGCGCAGGTCGAAGGTTTTCTCAACTGCCTCGACGATCTTGTCCTCGGCAACATGCGCGGTACCGAAGGTGTCGACCATGATTGAGAGGGGCTTGGAAACGCCGATGGCGTAGGCAAGCTCGACTTCGCATCGGTCGGCCAGACCGGCGGCGACCACGTTCTTGGCGACCCAGCGCGCGGCATACGCGGCGGAGCGGTCAACCTTGGTGCAGTCCTTGCCGCTAAAGGCGCCGCCGCCGTGACGGCCGTAGCCGCCATAGGTGTCGACGATGATCTTGCGGCCGGTCAGGCCCGTGTCGCCCATGGGGCCGCCTACGACAAAGCGACCGGTGGGGTTCACATAGATGTCCGCGTTGTCCCACGGCATGTTCTCGGCGGCCATAACCGGAGTGATAACGTGCTCGATCAGATCGGCCTTGATCTTGCCCATGTCCTCGATTTCGGCGGCATGCTGCGTGGAGATGACGATGGTCGTGACCTCGACGGGCTTGCCATCTTCGTAGCGCACGGTGACCTGGGTTTTGCCGTCGGGGCGCAGGTAGGCGAGGGTGCCGTCGTGGCGCACGGCTGCCAGGCGCTCGGCCAGGCGGCTCGCCAGGTAGTGCGGCATGGGCATGAGGGTCTTGGTTTCGTTGGAGGCATAACCGAACATCATGCCCTGGTCGCCGGCGCCGATCAAGTCGATCGGGTCGCTGGTAGCGCCGGTCTGCGTCTCAAACGACTCGTCGACGCCCTGGGCGATGTCGGGTGACTGCTCGTGAATAAGGCTCATGACGCCGCAGGTATCGCAGTCAAAACCGAACTTGGCACGGTTGTAGCCGATGCGGCGGATGACGTCGCGGGCGATTTCCTGCACGTCGACGTAGGCCTGGGTACGGATCTCGCCGGCAACGATGACGGTGCCGGTGGTCACGAGGGTCTCGCAGGCGCAGCGGACGTTCTCCACGTTGGCGGGCACGCCGTTGGGCGCAATATAGCCCTGCTCCTGGAGCTCTATTTCTTTGGCGAGGATTGCGTCGAGTACGGCGTCGCTGATCTGGTCAGCGATCTTATCGGGATGACCCTCGGTCACCGATTCCGACGTAAACACAAACGATCCGTGTTGGGGTGGGATGGAACGAAGCTCTTCTGACATGATTGTCCTTTCAAAAACGTGTCCCGGCGACCGTTACCATTCCGCCGGGCTCTGTATGCAAGGGCACATGATATCGCGTTAATCGAATATTCACACCCTTTCCGCACCTACTCATTGGTACTCATTGGGGACAGACTTAAATGAGTAGCCGGGTGCTTATTGGCTGGTCATTTAAGTCTGTCCCCAATGAGTGGGTCGGTGCCCTTTGTGCGGAGGTTGCGTTGATGCTTTATACTGGTGCGGATAGACATCCATCCTGCAATCGAGGAGATTTCCATGGCATCAGACGTTCGCGTCCGCTTTGCACCCTCACCGACGGGCAAGCTGCACATCGGCGGCGCCCGCACCGCTATCTATAACTGGGCTTTTGCCCGCGCAAACGGCGGCACGTTCATCCTGCGCATCGACGACACCGACCCCACCCGTTCCACCGACGAGAACACGCAGATCATTCTGCGCGCCATGCGTTGGCTTGGCCTGGACTGGGACGAGGGTCCCGAGGTAGGCGGCGACTTTGGCCCCTACGCCCAGACCGAGCGCCTGGACCTGTACAAGCAGGCCGCCCAGAAACTTTGGGACGAGGGCAAGGCCTATCCCTGCTTCTGCACCAAGGAGCAGCTCGACGCCGACCGCAAGGCCGCGCAGGAGCGCAAGGACCCCTTCCAGGGCTATCAGCGTCGTTGCCGCGATCTTGATCCCGAGGAGGCCCGCCGCCGCATCGAGGCCGGCGAGTCCTACGTCCTGCGCATCAAGGTGCCCGAGGACCGCGGCGACGTCGTCATCCACGACGCCGTTCACGGTGAGGTGACCTTCGACGCCAAGGAGCTCGACGACTTTGTCATCTTCCGCTCCGATGGCACGCCCACGTATAACTTCGCGACCGTCGTCGACGACGCCATGATGAAGATCACCCATGTCATCCGCGGCGACGACCACCTGTCCAACACCCCGCGTCAGGTCATGGTCTATGAGGCCCTCGGCGCGCCCGTGCCTACGTTCGCCCACATCTCCATGATCTTGGGTGCCGACGGCAAAAAGCTCTCCAAGCGCCACGGCGCCACCTCGGTGGAGGAGTACCGCGACGCCGGTTACCTGTCCGATGCCTTCGTCAACTATCTGGCTCTGCTGGGCTGGTCGCTCGACGGCGAGACCACGATCATCCCGCGTGATGTCCTGGCCAGCAAGTTCTCGCTCGACCGCATCTCCAAGAACCCGGCGACCTTCGATCCCAAGAAGCTCGACTGGGTCAATGCTGAGTACATCAACGGCATGACCGATGCCCAGTTTGCCAACGAGATCATGGTCCCCGAGCTGCACGAGGCAGGCCTCATCGAGGGCAACGTCGAGTACGGCGAGGACTGGATCGACGCGCTCGCTGCCATCGTCAAGCCGCGCACCAAGATGCCGGCCGACGCCGTGACCGTCGCCGCTCCCATCTTCGCTACGGCCGATACGCTCGAGTATGATGAGAAGTCCGTCAACAAGGGGCTGGCCAAGGAAGGCATGAGTGCCATCCTGGATGCCGCCAAGGTCGCGCTCGAGGGTGTTACCGAGTGGACGGCCGAGGCCATCGATGCCGCGCTTGAGCCGCTGCCCGAGCAGATGGACCTCAAGAAGCGCGTGGTGTTCCAGGCCGTGCGCGTCGCCGTCTGCGGCAACATGGTGAGCCCTCCGCTGGGCGAGACCATGGCGCTCGTCGGCCGCGACGACTGCCTGGCGCGCATCGACCGCGCCCGCACGATGGCGCTGTAATCGCTGCGCAAACGTATGTATCCGAGCCCCGCTCACCGCGAGTGGGGCTCTTGTTTCTGTAGACGTATGGGATAGGAGGTGCTGGCGCCATGGCCGAGCAACTGTCGCTGTTTGGTTCGCCCGAACCGGAGCAAGCTCCCATGAAGCATGCCCGCACGGCCGAGCAGGCCAAACCTGAGCCTGCGCCAGAGCCCATTGCCGCCTACGCGAGCGTGGTCCTGGACATTCCCACCCGTGCGCTGTCCGAGCCTTTTGCCTACGGCATTCCGCAGTCCCTTGCCAATGAGGCCCAGATCGGCTCCACCGTCCTAGTTCATTTTGGAAACCGTGCGGCCGCTGGCTATATCGTCGACATTGCGTCTGGGCTGGGCGAGCTGCAAGGAAACACCGTCCTTGATCCAGTGCGCATCAAGCCCGTCGAGGCCATCCTCAGCAAACCGCTCTTTGGCGCCGAGGCCGCCCGCATTGCGCGTTGGATGAGCCGCGAGTATGTCGCGACGCTTTCCGAATGCCTGCGTCTGTTTTTGCCTCCGGGCGGCAGCCCGCGTGTCGTGAAGGGCGATGACGGGGCGTGGACGGTTGAGCGCCCAGCCGTCAAGCCTATTCAAAACCGCTGGGTCATGCTCACGCCTGAGGGTTTCGACTATACGCCGCCCAAGACCGCCGTTCGTCAGCGTCAGCTCATCGAGGCGCTCCAGTGCGGCCCGGTCACGACGCGCGATCTCAACCTGCTCTACAACAGTATGTCGGCGACCATCAAGGCGCTCGAAAAACGCGGCGTCGTGGTGGTGGAGGAGCGCCGCGCCTGGCGTGGCTGCAGCGAGCAGACCACGTTGTCCTCGGCAAGCGGCAAGGCGCCGGTCGCGCTCACGGACGGCCAGCAGCAGGCGCTCGCGCAGATTGAACGCGCGCGCCTTGACGCCCACGGCGACGTGGTCCTTGTCGATGGCGTCACCGGATCCGGTAAAACCGAGGTCTACCTCTCCGCTATCGAGCGTGTGCTCGCGGCCGGTCGCTCGGCCTGCGTGCTCGTGCCCGAGATCTCGCTGACGGCCCAGACCGTCGGCCGCTTCCGCTCGCGCTTCGGTGAGACGGTCGCGGTCTTCCATTCGCGTCTTTCTGCTGGCGAGCGTCTCGACCAGTGGGATATGGTCGCCAGCGGTGCGGCCCGCGTGGTGGTCGGCGCCCGCTCGGCGCTCTTTTGCCCGCTCAGCGACTTGGGCCTCATCATCATCGACGAGGAGCACGAGACTAGTTACAAGCAGGGCTCCAGTCCGCGCTACCACGCTCGCGAGGTGGCGGCCGAGATGGCGCGCCGCTACCGCTGCCCACTCGTGCTGGGCTCGGCCACGCCTTCTGCCGAAGCGCTCGACCGCTGCCGTCGCGGAACGTACGGCGGTGCCACGTGGACGCGCGTCGAGATGCCCGAACGCCCGGGGCACGCGGTCCTGCCCACGGTTCGCATTGCCGACCTGCGCCGCGAGTTTTCGCACGGCAGCCGCTCAATGTTCTCTAAACCGCTGATGGAAGGCCTGGAGCGCGTTGTAGAGCGGCGCGAGAAGGCCGTGCTGCTGCATAACCGCCGCGGCTTTGCGCCGTTCCTGATGTGCCGCGAGTGCGGCTGCGTCCCCACCTGCAACCACTGCTCCACCGCCCTTACGTATCACGAGCGCACGCACACGCTGCAATGTCACACATGCGGATCCTCCTGGCGCGTGCAGCCGTATCCCGCGCCCACGAGTCGTTGCCCCAAATGTGGTAGTCGCTACCTTGCAAAAATGGGTCTGGGCACGCAGCAGATCGAGGACGCACTGCACCAGATGCTGCCCGAGGACGTCGCCATCATCCGCATGGATGCCGATTCCACGCGCGGCAAGGATGCGCACAAAAAAGCTGCTCGAGCAGTTCGATGCCGCCGATTGCGCGGTGCTGCTGGGCACCCAGATGATTGCCAAGGGCCTCGACTTTCCCGAGGTCACGCTTGTGGGCGTGGTCAATGCAGACTTTGCGTTAAAGCTGCCCGATTTTAGAGCAGGGGAGCGCGCCTACGATTTACTGGAGCAGGTCGCCGGCCGTGCCGGTCGCGGCGATCGTCCCGGTGAGGTGATCATCCAGACCTACCTGCCCGAGGATCCGGTCATTCGCGCCGTCGCCGAGCACGACCGTTCTATCTTTACCGACTACGATCTGGACCAGCGGCGCGACGCGCTGTATCCGCCCTTTGTGCGCCTGGTCAACATTTTGGTGTGGTCGGCGAACGCGGATGACGCGCAGGACTACATTGGGCGCATTGCAAAGCTTCTTAAGCGTCGCTGGCATGCCGCCGCGCCCGATTTTTTTGCGGGCAGGGAGTGCCGTGCCGCAGGTGCTGGGCCCGGCTTCGTGTGTAATCGAGAGAGCCAAGGACCGTTACCGCTTCCATCTGCTTGTGAAGTCGCCCGTGGGGTACCATGTCTCTGATGATATCGACGCCTGCCTCAAAGAGGTGGGCTCTGTGCGCGGCGTGAGCGTGAGCGTTGACGTCGATGCCTATGATTTGATGTAACAACCCGAAAGGATGGCCATGGAAGCCAACGGAATCGTACTGTCGCCCGACCCTCGCCTGCGTCAGGAGTGCGCCGTGATCGAGGAGATCACCCCGGCGATCGAGGCGCTTGCCGAGAAGATGAAGAAGATGATGTTCGACAACGGCGGTTGCGGCCTGGCTGCTCCGCAGATCGGCGAGCTTATTCAACTCGTCACCATCGACTGCGACTACAGCGACAAGAACGACTACGACCCGTACGTGCTCATCAACCCTGTCATTGTTGAGCAGAGCGACCATCTGGTGCCGTTTAGCGAGGGCTGCCTGTCCATCCCTGGCATTAGCTGCGAAATCGAGCGTCCCGACCATGTCGTCGTCGAGGCGTACGACTTGGACGCAAACCTGATTCGCTATGAGGCTTCGGGCGACCTGTTCTGCGTGTGCCTGCAGCACGAGATCGATCACCTGCACGGCAACACCATGTTCGAGCGACTGAAGCCGATGCAGAGGATCAAGGCAGTCAAGGAGTACCAGGACGCCCTGGCCCGCGGCGCTCGACCGGGCGAGACGGAGTAGGTTTGTCCGTCCCCGGGGTGCCGTCGGGCCAGGGATGGGCGTCTTCGCTGATAGGTGCTTTGCTGAAAGAGCTGCTTTTATTGCGGCTCTTTCTTTGGTTTTGGGTATATTTGTTCTTGTTGAAATGTTATTGCGGATGGGCTGGTGACTTGGCTTTCCGCTGTTCTTTGTAGCCGTCTCGGCTTTGGTTGAGAGGAGACGTTCTTTATGCGTATTGTGTTTATGGGTACGCCTGATTTTGCTGTGCCTTCGCTGACTTCGCTTGTTGAGACAGGCAATGAGATTGCGCTTGTAATTACTCGTCCCGATGCTGTTCGTGGGCGTGGTAAGAAGCTTGAGCCTTCTCCTGTTAAGGCCAAGGCGCTTGAGCTGGGGTTGCCGGTTGTTGAGGCTAATCGTATGACGCCTGAGGTTGTTGAGGTGCTCCAGGCTGCCCAGGCTGATATTTTCTGTGTGGCTGCCTATGGTTGCATTTTGCCCGATGAGGTGCTGCATATGGCGCCGCTTGGTATTGTGAATGTTCATGCTTCGCTACTGCCTCGTTGGCGTGGCGCTGCTCCCATTCAGCGTGCGATTCTTGCTGGTGATGAGGTTGCTGGCGTTTCTATCATGCGCATCGGGCACGGCGTGGATACTGGTGCTTATTGTGCTCAGGCTTCCATGTCGGTTGCCGGTAAGCATGCTGAGGCGCTGACCATGGAGCTTGGTGAGCTTGGCGGTAAACTGCTTGCCTATACGCTTCCTTCTCTTGCCGATGGCACCGCCGTGTGGATCGAACAGGACGAGGCGCTCGTTACCCATGCTGCCAAGATTTCTAAGCAGGAGATGCGCCTGGATCCGCACATGGCGGCGCTTGATTGCGTGCGCCATGTGCTGGCCTCGTCCGATACCGCGCCTGCTCGTTGCGTGATTGCCGGCAAGACCGTGCGCGTGCTCGACGCTGCGCCGGCTGATGTGTCGCTTGGTGAGGGGCTCGTCGCCGTTCAGGCTAAGCGTGTTTACCTTGGCCTTTCCGATGGCTCGGTTGAGTTGCTCGAGGTTAAGCCTGATGGCAAGCGTGCTATGGCCGCTTCTGCTTGGGCTGCTGGCCTGCAGGGTGCCGATCTTTCGTGGGGTGTTTTGTCATGAGCAAGCTGTCTCCCGCGCGCAAGCTTGCGCTCGATGTGCTGATGGAGGCCGATCGCCGCGGCATGTACGCGCGCGACGTGCTCTCGTCCCGTGCTTCCGCCAAGGCCATTGACCAGCGCGATTCCGCTTTTGCCGCCCGCTTGGCGCTGGGTGTTGCCGCCACGCAGGGTATTTTGGCCGAGCTGCTCGACCAGTTTCTCGATAAGCCCAAAAAGGTCGCTCCGCGTGTGCGCATGGCGCTTCGTATCTCGGCCTTCGAGATGCTCTACCTGCATACGCCGGGCCGCGTTGCCGTAAGTCAGGGAGTTGAGCTGGTTCGCTGCGGTGCTAAGTCCGCCGCTGGCTTGGCCAATGCAGTACTCCATAAGGTTTCAGACAATGTTGAGGACTTTGCTACTGCGTCCGATGTGGATGAGTCTGAGCGACGCTTGGTTCGTCTGTCGCGTCTGATGGGTCTTCCTCGCTGGCTGTGCGCTCGCATTATGGCGTCGTTTGACACGCCAGAGGGTGCGCTTAACTTTGCCGGCAATCTGGCCCCCGCGCCGCTGGCTCTGCATGAGAACGCCTTTGCGACTAATCCCGATCCGTATATCTCGCAGCTCGTCGCGCCTGTCTTCCCGGGCTGTCATGCCCCGGTTGATGCCCAGGTTACCGTTTCGTCGGGCGTATTTGAGCGCGCTGCTGCCGTGGCCTCGGATCTTAACGCCCAGCTCATCGCCACAGCTGCCACGCGCCCTGGAAGCTGCCTTGAGATTGGTGCCGGTCGTGGCACCAAGACCTATGTGATGATGTGCCAGGCCAAGCGTGCGGGCTATGAGCGTCAGCATACGGCGCTCGATTTGCATGATCGCAAGTGCGATCTGAATCTCGCTCGCCTGCATAAGGCCGGTATTCAGGGCGTTCGTACGGTTTCGGGTGATGCCTGCGAGCTTGATGAAGTACTGACGTCGTTTGATGCCATGCTTGGCAAGCCGGTTAAGTTCGACACGGTCTTTATCGATGCGCCGTGCTCTGGCACCGGCACCATGCGTCGTCATCCCGAGATCCCTTGGCGCCTGACCGAAAAAGATGTGACGGTTGAGCTGCCCAAACTGCAGCTTACGATGCTCAAGGAGGCTGCTGCCCGCGTGGCTGCCGGCGGCGAGCTTATCTATGCCACCTGCTCGGTCTTTGATGAAGAGAACACGCAAGTCGTGGATGCGTTTTTGGCTTCTCCCGAGGGCGCAGGTTTTAGCTTGGCACCCCTCTCCGAGGCGCAGATTCTGCAGTTACCCGAGTTCGAACAAGCCAAGAAGCTCGTCTCCGTACGTCAAAACGACCGCGGACTTTTCCAAAGCGTCCCCGTAAACGCCGACTCCTACGACGGTCACTTCTGCGCTCGTCTGGTCCACAAGTAACTACTAAGTTGCGGTGAAATAGGGATTGAATAGCGGCTTCTGCCCGCCAAACAGTCCTTATTTCACCGCAACTCATAAGGAAGATTTTTCTGGAACTGGGATTAATAAATCGGGTATGAAAGTAAGCGGTTGGGTTTGGTAAGTTTCTGGATGCATGAACCGCTCGCAGATTTAATATTGAGGGGTTAAAATGAACGAACTTAATAGTGACAAGATTGACAATCCTGAAGATAATACTCAGGAAAATGAAGAGGTTGAGAATTCTTCGATTAAAAAGCGGGTAATTATTGGTGCCGGTATTGTTGATTTGCTCATTGCTGGTTGTGTCGGTGGTTATGCTGGTTACAATTACAAACAAGCATGTAGTGAACATAATCAGCAGGTTGAAGTTTTGTATTCAAAGGCTAGCGATAGTGTTGCTGCCTTTAAGGTTGATCCTGGGCTACTAACTTTTGAGCAACGTCTTGATACCATTAAAAATGCTCAAAATAATAAAGAGATTTTGAATAAAGAAATCTCTAATGACAGTTTTAAGTATGCGGATGGCACTTCCCCTGATTGGACGAAGTTGCTCAATAAATACGATTCCATTATTAAAGGCTGCCGTAAGGCTCAAAATAATGAGTGGAATACTTCTGTAACTGACCATGTTAATTTTGATGTAAATTCTACTGAAGATACTGACTCTCTCCAACAGCATATTAATAGCCTCAATGGTCTTCTTAATGATATTTCTAATAAAGATAATCAGAAGCTTATTTTTGAAGATGCCAAAAAGGATTCTAATCTGTTCATTGATCAAATCAATGAACAGATTAGTCGTTATCAAACTCGTATTGATGATGTAAATAAGGCAAAAGCAGAGGCTGAGGCGAAGACTCAAGAGGAAGTGGCGCAGACTCAGCAGCAGGCTTCTCAGCAAAATAATTATTCCAACAATTCTTATAGCGGTAATAATTATTCTGGTGGAAGCGGCTATTCGGGAGGCTCCTCTAACGGCGGCGGTAAAGTAGTCATTAAAACTCTGGATGTTTATGACGAAAATGGCAATTATGTGGGGTCTACTCATTGGTATAGCGATGGTACCTGTGACGATCCCTATTCTGCTGGTATGGGCGGATTTTAAAATATACTAATTTTTAAAAATAATTATCGACCCATAGCGCAAAGAAGCGGCCCCGCGATCGGAGTTGATCGCGGGGCCGCTTGTCACTAGTGGTTATGCGGGCAGTTGGCGCAACAGCCACTGGTGGCGCTGGTGCTGGAGCCACCACTGCGCTGGTCGGTGTTGTAGAAACCGCTGCCGTCGAACTTAATGCCGCTGGCCGAGAACGTCTTGGATGCCGGGGCACCGCAGCTGGGGCATACGACCTCGGGCGTCTCGGTCATGGGATGCTCAACCTCAAACACGTTGCCGCAGCTCGTGCACTTGTAATCGTAGCGCGCCATAATACTTCCTTTTCAGCACAAAGCGGGCAGATCACTCTGCCCGCAAAAAATTCAAACAGCTGTAACTGTACCCTATATCCGGGGTTTTATCACGCTTCGCCCCAGAATCTATGGGTGCTGCGCAGGAGCTCCGCAGTTTTCTCCTCAGCCGCAGCAATGTCGGCCTCCTGCGCCTGCCAGGTCCAGTTGCCCGTGGCCACGCCCGGCACGTTCATACGTGCATCGTCGCCCAGCCCCAGCACGTCCTGCAGCGGCATCATCACGAGCGGAGCATCGCTTGCCAGGGCATCGCCCATGAGCTCGCTTGCCAATGCAATGCCGCTCGGGTCGTCGCCGCCCGCAAAGGAATGCGTGCACCATCCGGCAAGCGTTGAGGTGTCGTGCGTCGAGGTGTACAGGATCTTGCCAGGCGTGGGATGAATTCCGCAGCGAACGTCGTAGTTGCTAAACTCCAGCACGTCCATGCCGGGGAAACCGCAGGTCGAAGCCATGGCGCGAACGCCAGGCGTCAGATAGCCTAGATCCTCGGCGATAAAGTTGAGCGGACCCAGCTCGTCGTAGGCGGTCTGGAACAGGTCTTTGCCTGGTCCCGCAAGCCAGCGGCCGTCGGCACAGGCCTCGCCGGCGGGGATGCTAAAGTAGCTGTGGAAACCCAGGAAGTGGTCCAGGCGCACACGGTCGTAGAGCGCGAACGCACGACGCAGGCGATTCATCCACCAGCGATAGCCGTTCTTCTTCATGTGATCCCAGCGGAAGGTGGGGTTTCCCCACACCTGGCCCTCGGGCGCAAAGTTGTCGGGCGGCGCGCCCGAAATTTCAATCGCCTTGCCGGTGTCGGATAGCCAGAAGTTTTCGGGCTCGCTCCACGCGTCGGCCGAATCGTCCGAGACATACATCGGGATATCGCCGATGACCTCGATGCCCTTCTTGTGTGCATAGTTCATAAGCTCGCACCAGGCAAGGTCAAAGCGATACTGCATGTACGCCTGCAGCTCGGCCTCGTCGTGGAATCGCTTGTCATCGATCAGGTACTCGTTGTAGCGCGCGACATCCGCCGGCCAATCGTGGCGCGACAGTCCCTCAAAGTGCTTCTTTACCGCCATGTAGACGCAGTACTTCTCGAGCCAGTCGGCGTTGCGATGTTTAAACGCCGTGTACAGCGGGTCGGCATCCTCGCCGCCGCGGGTCTTCCAGGTGACGAAGTCGGCGGCCAGCTCCTCGTGGCTCTCGGGCAGCAGGTCGATATTGCCTGCAAAGGCCGAAGGACCGGCGTAGGGGGAGCGGAAGAAGTCCGTCGGGTTGACGGGAAGGACCTGCCAGTAGCGCATGCCCATGGCGGCCAGGTGGTCGATAAAACGACGCGTGGGCGCACCGATTGTGCCGGGCTTGCCGTCATCGGTCGGCACCGAGGTGATGTGGCATACGACGCCCGCGCCGTGGTCGAGCGGCTCCTGCAGGCGCTTCTCGGCATGGTGATAGATGATCGAAGAGCCCAGCGGGTACAGGTCGAGCGTGACGGTACCGTTGTGGATTTCGCACTCGTGGCCGCTGATCACGTCGCTTGCGCATTCGCCGAGCGCCGGAATCGTCACGCAGTGCGAATTGCGCAGGCTGCGGTTGATGATAACCGTCGCGGCCTCGCCGTCTTTGCCCGTGCGGGTGTAGGCCAAGACGTCGTCGTTGAGCGCAAAGGCCTTGATCTCGCCATCGACCATAAACGGTAACGCGCGGCGAATGGCAGATGCGTTCTTAACGATGGCTAGCGTATCGAAGTCGTGGAGTTGGTCCTTGGTCGGCAGGGTGCGGCGGTTGCCCGGATCGGTGAGGCCCTCCAAGCCGTACTCGTCGCCATAATAGATCGAGGGCACTCCTGGGAAGGTCATCTGCATGAGCGTTGCCAACCAAAAACGGCTCTTGGCCAGGCCCATCGAGTTCTCGTCCAGGCGCCATTTGCTGCGCTCGCTCTCGGGCAGCTGCGACTCGTCGGGGCCACCACCGAGCACCGAGATAATGCGCGGGCGGTCGTGGCTCGAAAGCAGATTGAGCGCGCAGGCCAGTGCCTCGCGCGGGTAGTTCTCGCGCAGGGTCTCGATGTCCTCGGCTGCCTGGTAGGCGTTCTTGTAGCCCATCAAAAAACCGATGACCATGTCACGGAAGGGGTAGTCCATGGCGGAGTCGAGCTCAGAGCCTTGCAGATAGCGGCGCAGATGGCCATAGCTGATCTTGTTGGAGGCGTCTTCCCAGACCTCGCCGAGCAGCAGCGCGTCGGGCTTCTCGGCGAGCACGGCCTTTTTTGATCTCGGCCAGGAAGTCATCGGAAAGTTCGTCGGCCACATCCAGGCGCCAGCCGTGAGCGCCGGCGCGCAGCCATTTGCGTATGATACCGTCCTTGCCCAGGAGCCGCTCGCGCACCAGCTCGGAGCTCTCATTGATGGCGGGCATATTGCCCACGCCCCACCAGCAATCGTACGAGCCGTCCTCGTGGAAATAAAACGCATCGCGCCACGGCGAATCCTCGCTCTGCCACGCGCCCACGCCGGGGTAGTTGCCGTAGCGGTTGAAGTAGATCGAATCGTCGCCCGTGTGGTTGAATACACCGTCCAGGATGATGGAAATGCCGAGCTTTTCGGCCGCCTGACACAGCTCGGTAAAGTCCTGCTCGGTGCCCAGAATCGGGTCGATCTTGGTATAGTCGGCCGTGTCGTAGCGGTGGTTGCTCGCGGCCTCAAAAATCGGGTTGAGGTAGATGGCCGTAAAGCCCAGCTCGGCAATGCGGGGCAGGTCATTCTGGATACCCTTGAGCGAGCCGCCGTAAAAATCCCAGGTCTTGATGGAGCCGTCTTCGGCACGCTCGTACTCGGGCGGTTCGTTCCAGTCCTCGACCATGCGGCGCTGGATTCCTTTGCGCGGTTTTTCAACTTCGGCAAGCGTGCGTTCGCGCCAGTTTTCGTCGCGTGCATAGCGGTCGGGGAAGATCTGGTAGACCATACCGCGCTCGTACCAAGTGGGACGGTTCTCTCGGTGCTTGTACACGGTAATCTGGAAGGACGGAACCTCGGCGTAGTTGTAGGTCACACCCTCGCCACCGGTGCGACCCTGCGGTGCACCCAGGCGTACCTCGGGCTGGCCCTCGATGTTGCAGATAAAGCTGTACCAGATAAGACAGGGCTCAGTGCACTCAAGCTCTACGGTAAATATGCCGTCGCCCTCGTGCGTCATGGGGTACAGAGACTCACCGATCTCATCGATCCAGGTGCGCAGCGTAAGCGTTGCCTGGTTGGGGTCGGCATCCTCCAAAATCACCGATAGCGAAACGGAAGTTCCAGTGGTCACAGCGCCAAACGGAGTGCGAAACTGCGGCAGGCGGCTGTTGTGAATCAATCTCATAGTACGGTCCAGTTCTATACAGTCATGGCCAACGGGCCATGGGCTTAACGCACAGTGCTTAAGTATATCGTTGCACTTTAGTTGTATAAACTACAGCCGCTCATTATCGGCGAACGGTTGTCCTAGAAAATCGTTTTACCATCCAAATTATCGCGGCATTCGAAAACGCACATACCGATACTATTTGTAGCCAACCAAAAGTACCCCGGTTTACTACGACAAATTGAATGATCTCAACCACAGTCAATTTGGTGATATTAAAACCGCAGGTAAAAGCATTGCCAATTTCGTAGATTGCTCGTTGTGGTCGGCCGGAGCCATTTTGTCGTAGTAAACCGGCCCTCTTTTTAATACGAAGTTCAACCAAGAAGAGGGCGCCTGGTTGGGGCGCCCTCTTTTGCGTTGAGGATTAAGTTTTAATCGTCCGGATTAGTGGCGCTTGCGGGCGGCCGTTGCCTTGCGGACGGAGGTCTTCTTGGTAGGAGCCTTTTCCTCGGCCGGAGCGGCGGGAGAGACCGGGGTCTCCTTGGCGGGCTCGGGCTTGGCCTCTGCCTTCGGGGCGGTCTTGACCTCAGCGGCCTTCGGTGCCGGCTCGGCCTTTACTGCGGGCTTAGCCTCTGCCTTGGGAGCAGCAGCCTTGGTCGTGGTCTTCTTAGCCGTTGTCGTGGCGCGCTTGCGCGTGGTGGTCTTGGCGGCCGGCTTTGCCTCGACAGTTACCTCGGCCTTGGGCTCGGCGGTCGTCTCCTCGACTTTGGCAGCCGGCTTTGCGGCAGCCTTCGTGGTCGTCGATTTCGTTGCCGTGGTCTTCTTGGCTGCCGTTGCCTTCTTGGCGGTCGTGGTTTTGGACGCGGTCGTCTTCTTGGCAGCGGTCTTAGCCGGAGCCTTGGCGGCCGGTTTGGCCTCAACGGCGGGAGTTTCGGCCTTTACCTCGGGAGCAGCCTCGGCCTCGGCGGCTTTCTTGGCAGCTGCGGTGGTGCGCTTGCGCGTGGTCGTTGTCTTGGCAGCGGTGGTCTTGGTTGCCGTCGCCTTGGCCGCAGTGGCCTTCTTAGCCGTCGTCTTACGAGTCGTGGTCTTCTTTGCCGCAGGCTTCGCAGCGGGCTTTACCTCAGGTTCGGACTCAGGCTCGGGAGTCGCCTCAGCCTTCACCTCAGGCTCGGCCTTTGCGGGCTCAGCCTCAACCGGCTTCTCCTCAGCCTTGGGCTCCTCGGCAGCAGCGGGTGTTTCAACAACCGGCTCGGCCTTGGGCTCGGGCTCGGCCTCAGCCTCCACGGCCGCCGGCCTCTCGATCTCCGGGTGCATAAAGAAGTACAGATCCAGATACTTGTCGGCCGAGCGCGTCCAGCTAAAGTCCTGGCTCATGGCCTGCGTGACCAGTTGGTTCCAGGCGTCACGGTTGTCCCAGAACAGGCGTGCCGCGCGGAACACGGCGTCGCCCATCTCGTCGCCGTTAAAGTTGGTAAACGAGAAGCCCGTACCCTCGCCGGTAAACTCGTTGTACGGCTGCACGGTGTCCTTCAGGCCACCGGTCTCGCGCACGATGGGCAGGGTGCCGTAGCGCATGGCGATGATCTGCGACAGGCCGCAGGGCTCAAACTTCGAAGGCATCAGGAACATGTCGGCGGCGGCATACATGCGCTGCGACAGTGCCGGATCGAACTCGATGCGTGCGGCCATGGTGCCGGGGTACTTGTCCTGGAAGTAGCGCAGGCCGTCCTCGTAGTCGCGGTCGCCGGTACCCAGCACGGCCACCTGCACGCCGCCGGACAGGATGCGGTCGAGCGCGTACATGACCAGGTCCATGCCCTTCTGGCGCGTCAGGCGCGTGACCATCACCATGAGCGGGCGGTCGTCGCGAACCTCGAGACCCAGCTCCTCCTGCAGCTTGGCCTTGCACACGGCCTTGCCGGAACGGTCGTCAACCGTGTAGTTGGCGGCAATGCGCTTGTCGGTTGACGGGTCAAAGGCCGCCACGTCAATGCCGTTGAGGATGCCCTGCAGCGCGTAGGAACGCTCGCGCAGCACGCCGTCCAAGCCCTCGCCAAACTCGGGTGTCTGGATCTCGCCCGCATAGGTGGGGCTCACCGTTGTGATGGCATCGGCATAGTGCAGCGCACCCAGCATGTAGTTGATGCTGCAGGCGTCGCAGCGCAGCTGCGTAGCTGCCGCCGGAATATGCGCCACACCCAGGATGTCCTCCATCACGGTGTCGCTAAACTGGCCCTGGAACGCCACGTTGTGGATCGAGAACACGGTCTTGACGCGGTCGTACAGCGGCAGGCCCTGGTAGAACTCGCGTAAGAACACTGGTGCCAGTGCCGTCTGCCAGTCGTTGCAATGCAGGATGTCGCACTCAAAGCCGGCCGGCAGGTGCTGCAGGCTCTCGGTGATGGCCTTGGAGAAGAACGCAAAACGCTCGCCGTCGTCAAAGAAGCCGTACGGATAGTCGCGCGCAAAGTAGCGCTCGTTGTCGATGAACATATAGGTGACGCCGTCGTGCTCGAGCTTCTCGAGTCCACAGTACTCATTGCGCCAGCCCAGGCTCACGTAAAAGTCGGAGAAGTGCTCCATCTGCGCCTTGTACTCGTCCTTGATGGTGGCGTACTTGGGCACCATCACGATAACCTCGGCGCCGGCGCGCACGAGCGCCGCAGGCAGCGAGCCCGCCACGTCGCCGAGGCCACCGGTCTTAACAAACGGTGCGCACTCGGCCGAGGCAAACACGATCTGCATCTTTTTGCTGGTTTCTGCCATATTGTCTCCCATGTTGTAATTCGAGAATAGCCGCCTGGCGCTAACCGGGCGGCTATTCTACATGTTACGAGCGATGTTGCGGTGCCAACGTTAACGCACGATGGTGGTGTCGGAAGTTAACGGAGCCTTGCCCAGCACCAGAATGTTCTCGGGCGTGCCGCGAAGCTCGGTATTGGTGGGGACCACGTTGTTCTTATCCAGGATGGCATTCTCAACGCGTGCGCCGCTCTTGATGATGCAGCTCTGGTTGATGATCGAGTTGGTCACCGAAGCGCCTTCCTCGACCACGACGCCGCGCGACAGGATCGAGTTGCGCACGGTGCCTTTGATGATGCAGCCGGCCGAGATGATCGAGTTGCACGCGTGGCTGCCGGTCGCATATCGCGAAGGCGGCACGTCGTGAGCCTTGGTCAGGATCGGGCGCTCGGGGTCAAAGAGCTGGTCGGCTACGGTCTGGTCGAGCAGGTCCATGCTGCGGCGATACAGCGACTTCTCGCTAAACACGCCCACGACCTCGCCCTTGTACTCGTAACTGCACACGTCGATGTTGCCAAAGTCGCCCTGGAGCGCCTCGAGCAGGTCCAGATAGTCGGCGGCCTGGTAGTGGTCGATAATCTCGAGCAGCGTCTCGCGGTTGACGATGCAGCAGTCCATAGAGGCGTTGTCGCCGTACACGACGCCGGCGCTCACGCCCGTCAGGCGGCCGTTCTCGTTAATCTCGAGTTTGGTCTCGTCATCGACGTTGCGCGTGGCCTTGCAGTACACCACGGTCATCTGGGCGCCGGAGTTCTCGTGTGCGTCGATGATGGTGTTGAGGTCCATGTTAAAGATGATGTTGGTGCCCATCATCACGACATAGGGCTTGTCCGAGCGCTGGAACAGCGTCTTGTTGGAGATGATGTCGCGCAGCAGGAAGCGCATGCCGCCCTTGGTGGTGCCATACGCGTTGCCGGGCACCATGAACAGGCCGCCCTTCTTGCGGTCCAGGCCCCAGTCCTTACCCGAGCCCACGTGGTCGATCAGCGAGCGGTAGTTTCCCGGCATAACGACGCCGACGGTCTTGATGCCGGCATTCATCATGTTGGACAGCGGGAAGTCGATCAGGCGGTAGCGGCCCAAAAAATGGGAACGGACGCGATGGGACGGTCCTTGAGCAGCACGCTGCCGTAAGTCGAAGAGTAGTTAGCGGTGATATAACCGATGGCCTTGCGATTGATCATCGGATCATTCCCCCTTCCCGATAACGACGTCATTTCCAACGACGGCCGTATCCTTGGTGGTATCGACAGAGCCGAGCTTCACGCCCTCTTCGACCGTGGAGTTCTCGCCCAAAATAGCGCGGCAGATGTGCGCACCGCTCTTGACGTGCGCGCCCGGCAGCAGCACGGAGTCCTCGACCACGGCGCGCTCCTCGATGATGACATCGGTCGAAATGATCGAGTGGCGAGCGGTGCCGTAGATCTTGCAGCCGTTGGAGACCAGGCAGTCGTCCAGGCGGCCGTCCGGGCCAATGTAGTGCGGCGGACGCGTGGTGATGTTGGACATGATGGGGAAGTGCTTGTCGAACAAATCGAACTCGGGGTTGTTGCCCAGCAGGTCCATCGAGGTCTCGTGGAAGCTGGCGATGGTGCCGACGTCCTTCCAAAAGCCGTGGAACTCGTAGCTGTACAGGCGCTTGCCCTCGCCGAGCAGCTTGGGGATGATGTCCTTGCCAAAGTCGTGGCTCGAGCGCTGGTCCAGAGCGTCCTCTTCGAGCGCCTCGATCAGCACGTCGGCCGAGAAGATGTAGATGCCCATGGACGCGAGGTTCGAATCGGGCTTATCGGGCTTCTCGGTGAACTTGGTGATGCGGCCGTCCTCGGGGTCGGTGGTCAGGATGCCAAAGCGGCTGGCCTCCTCCCACGGCACGGGCATAACGCTCACCGTGAGGTCCGCGTTGTTCTCAATGTGCGTCTTGAGCATCTTGCGGTAGTCCATGCGATACAGGTGATCGCCCGAAAGAATCAGGACGTACTTGGGATCGTTGGCCTTGATGTAGTCGAGGTTCTGCGTAATGGCGTCGGCCGTGCCCGCATACCAGGCGCCACCGGTCTGCGTCTCGTACGGCGGAAGGATCGACACGCCGCCGTCGCGGCTGTCCAGATCCCACGCCTCGCCGGAGCCCACGTAGGCATGCAGCAGGTAGGGGCGATACTGCGTCAGAACGCCCACCGTGTCGATGCCCGAGTTTGAGCAGTTGGACAGCGAAAAGTCGATAATGCGGAACTTGCCACCAAAGCTAACCGCCGGCTTAGCGATCTTTTGGGTGAGTGCCCCCAATCGGCTGCCCTGTCCTCCTGCGAGGAGCATCGCGATGCATTCTTTCTTACTCATCGATTTCTCCTTCTGTCATCAATGTTCCTAAACCCATTAGCGACGGGCGCGGCGCAACGTCACGCCCGTCGAGTAATGCCGTGCTGGCATAGGGGAGCTCGCACGCCTTTACGCGTGCCAGATCTCGTCGCGGTACTCGCGAATGGTGCGGTCGCTCGAGAACCAGCCGCTCGAGGCGGTGTTGAGCAGGGCCTTGCGGTTCCAGGTCTCCTGGTCGTCATAGCTGCCGGTAAGCTTCTCCCACGCATCCACGTAGCTGCGGAAGTCTGCCATGACCAGGTCGGGGTCGTTGTTGTTCATGAGCTCGTTGTAGATGCTCTCAAAGTTGCCCGAAAGGCCGGCAAACGTGTTGTCCTTGAGCTCGTCCATCACGCGGCCCAGGCGCTCGCGGTCGCCGTTGAGGGTATCCCACGCAAAGTAGCTGTTTGACGCCCAAAGCTGCTCGACCTCGGGGGCGGTCAGGCCAAAGATGGCCTCGTTCTCGCGGCCGGCCAGGTCGGCGATCTCGATGTTGGCGCCGTCGAGGGTGCCCAGCGTAATGGCGCCGTTCATCATGAGCTTCATGTTGGACGTGCCCGAGGCCTCCTTGCCGGCCGTGGAGATCTGCTCCGAGATCTCGGCGGCAGGGTAGATGAGCTGGGCGTTGCTCACGCGGAAGTTGGGGATAAAGCAGACCTTCATGACCTCGTTGACGCGCGGGTCGTTGTTGATGACATCGGCCACGGAGTTAATGAGGCGGATGGTCTCCTTGGCGAAGGTGTAGCTCGAGGCAGCCTTTCCGCTAAAGATGAAGGTCGTCGGCGTCACGTGGAAGTTGGGATCGGCGATGCGACGGTTGTAGATGTCCATCACCTTCATGATGTTCATGAGCTGGCGCTTGTAGGCATGGAAGCGCTTTACCTGAACATCGAAGACGGTGTTGGGATCAATGACCAGACCGGTCTCGGCCTTAACGTAGGCGGCCAGACGCTCCTTGTTAGCGCGCTTGGAGGCGCCCACGGCCTTCAGGAACTCGGTGTCGTTCTGGAAACCTTTAAGCTTCTCCAGCTCAAAGGCGTCCTTCAGCCAGCCGTCACCAATAGCCTCGGTCACGAGCTTGGCATAGGTGGGGTTGGCCTCGGCAAAGAAGCGACGGTGCGAGATGCCGTTGGTCTTGTTGTTGAACTTCTCGGGCGTCAGGGCGTAGAAGTCCTTGAGCACGATGTTCTTGATGATGTCAGAGTGGATCTTGGCCACGCCGTTGACGCTATGGCTGCAGATCACAGACAGGTTGGCCATGCGAATCTCGCCGTCCCACAGAATGGCGGTCTGGCGCAGACGCTCCTGCCAGCCCTCCTGCGTGGTGTCGAACGACTCGTGCCAACGACGGCTGATCTCGTCGATGATCTGGTACACGCGGGGGAGGAGCTTGGAGAACGTGCCGATGGGCCACTTCTCCAGAGCCTCGGGCAGGATGGTGTGGTTGGTGTAGCTCACGACCTGCGTCACGATGTTCCAGGCGTCATCCCACTCGAGCTTCTTCTCGTCGATGAGGATACGCATGAGCTCGGGGCCGCACATGGCGGGGTGCGTGTCGTTGGTGTGGATAGCAACAAACTGCGGCAGCAGCTCCCAATTCTCGCCGTGCTCCTTCTCAAAGGTGTCGAGCAGGCTGTAGATGCCGGCCGAGACAAACAGGTACTCCTGCTTCAGGCGCAGCAGACGGCCGTGCTCGCCGGCGTCGTTGGGGTAGAGGATGGCGCTGATGGCCTCGGCCTCGGCGCGCTCGGCGTCGGCCAGGGCATAGTCGCCGCGGTTGAAGGCCTCGAGGTCAAAGTGCTCCTCGACCGGCTCGGCGGCCCAGACGCGCAGCTTGTTCACGGTCTCGCCGGCATAGCCCACAACGGGGATGTCATAGGGGACGGCCAGGATGTCCTGCGTGTCCACCGTGCGGTAGAACGTGCGGCCGTTCTCCTCAAAGCCCTCAACATGGCCACCAAACTTAATGGTCACGGCCTTGTCCTGACGACGGACCTCCCAGGGATAGCCGTGGGTGAGCCACTCGTCGGTGGCCTCGACCTGGCTGCCGTTGACAATCTCCTGCTTAAACAGGCCGTAGCGGTAGCGCATGCCGTTGCCGTAGCCGGCAATGCCCTCGGCTGCCATGGAATCCAGGAAGCATGCGGCCAGACGGCCCAGGCCGCCGTTGCCCAGGGCCGGATCGGGCTCCTGGTTCTCGATGACGGAAAGGTCGAAGCCCATGTCGTCGAGTGCCTCGGCGACCATGTCGCGCACGCCAAAGTTGAGCAGGTAGTTGTCGAGCAGGCGGCCGATCAAAAACTCGATCGAGAAGTAGTACACGCGCATCTTGCCCTCGGCGGCCACACGGGCGTCGCTGGTGGTGGCAACGGTGCGTGCCTTCTCGGCCACGAGCTTGGCCAGGGCGTTAAAGCGGTCCAGGTCGCTGGCGGCCTCAACACTCTTGCCGCTGATGCTCATGACAGCATCGCGATAGAGCTCGGTAAACTCCTGCTTGTTGTCGAAGATCTTATTCATACGTTCCTTTCCCCCGGGGATGTTTCTCCCGGAACGGTTTTGACTTGTATCCTACGCCCCCGCGGGGCGGGTGATTACAGCTGTAACGGCTTCGTTACGCATCCTTGCCAGATGCTTTAACAGCGCCTGCCTTAGCCTTGGGAGCAGCCTTTTTATTGGTTGCCTTCTTGGCCTTGGGCTTAGCCGTAGCCTTGGCAGCGGGCTTGGCGGTCTTCGCCTTAACCGGAGCCTTCTTAGCAGCCGCGGCCTTGGGCTTCACCGAGGACGTGCGCTTACGCGTCGCCTTCTTGGGCTCCTCAACCACGGGCGGTTTATAGCTGCTGGGACCGCGGCGCTTAAGCACCACGCCTGACAGGCCGGGCACCTTAATCTCGATGGAGTCCATCTGCCCGTTCCAGGGATAGGGCTCGCTCGAGCAGGTGTAGGGCTCCTCGCCGGCGTATCCGCTGCCGCCAAACTCGGGACGGTCGGAATCGAAGATGACCTCCCAGTCGCCCTCGCGCGGCACGCCCACGCGGAAGCTCTCGTAGCTCGCCGGGTCAAAGTTGATCAGGATCACCAGGTCGTCATCGACGTCCTCGCCCTGACGCACAAAGCTCACGATGGACTGCTTGGAGTTGTCCGCGTCGATCCAGGTAAAGCCGTCGTCGGTGTAGCCGCGCTCGTACAGGGCGGGCTCGGCGGTGTATAGATGGTTGAGCGCCTTGATAAACGCCTGATGGTGCTTGTGGGTCTCATACTCCTCGGTCAAGAACCACTGAATGGACTCGTAGTAGCGCCATTCAATAAACTGGCCGATCTCGTTGCCCATAAAGTTGAGCTTGGCACCGGGATGCGTCATCTGGTAGAAGGCTAGCGTGCGCAGACCGGCAAACTGGCGCCACCAGTCGCCCGGCATGCGACCGATGAGCGAGCACTTGCCGTGCACGACCTCGTCGTGGCTCAGCGGGCAGATGAAGTTCTCGGTAAAGGCGTACATGATGGAGAACGTGAGCAGCCCGTGGTTGCCGGGGCGCCACGGAAAATCGGTCTGCATGTAGTGCAGGGTGTCGTTCATCCAGCCCATGTCCCATTTGTAGTGGAAGCCCAGGCCGCCGTCCTGCGGCGGATAGGTCACGAGCGGCCATGCGGTGGACTCCTCGGCCATCATCATCACGTCGGGGTAGTGCGCCTCCACGGCGCAGTTGACCTGACGGATAAACGCGCTGGCGTCCAGGTCCTCCTCGGTACCGTACTTATTGAACTTCTTTTGGCCGGGATCGTCAATGCCAAAGTTGAGGTACAACATGCTGGACACGCCGTCCATTCGAATGCCGTCCACGTGGAAGTTCTCGAGCCAGTACAGCACGTTGGAGACCAGGAAGGAGCGGACCTCGCCACGAGCGAAGTCAAACTTGTGCGTGCCCCAGTTGGGATGAATCTCGTGCTCAAACAGCATGTGGCCGTTAAAGGTGGCAAGGCCGTGGGAGTCGGCGCAAAAACCGCCGGGCACCCAGTCCATGATCACGCCAATGCCGGCCTCGTGGCATGCATCGATAAAGTGCATGAGCTGCTGCGGGTTGCCGTAGCGCGACGTGGCGGCATAGTAGCCGGTCGTCTGGTAGCCCCAGGAGCCATCGAAGGGATGCTCCATAAGCGGCATGACCTCGATATGCGTGTAGCCCATGTCGCGGACGTAGTCCACGAGCTCCACCGACAGGTCATCGTAGGTGTAGAACTCGCCGCGCTGCGCGGGGAAGGGGTCCATGGGGCCGGGGTAGTTGCCGTACTCGTCGGGCTCGCCCTGCGGAGCGTCGCCGTGGCGCTTCCACGAGCCAATATGCACCTCGTAGATGTTAAGCGGCTGCGACATGTGGTTATGGCTTGCGCGGCGCTTGAGCCAAGCCGCGTCGTTCCACTTGTAGCCATCGAGGGTCCACAGCACGCTCGCCGTTCCCGGAGGGCACTCGGCCTTAAAGGCGTACGGATCGGCCTTGTAGAGCTTTTCGCCCTCGTTGGTCTCGATGAGATACTTATAGAGCTGACCCTGCTCGGCGCCAGGAATAAAGCCTTCCCAAATAGCGCTCGTATGCATGGGTACCAGCGGGTTGGCTTGCTCGTCCCAGTCGTTAAATTCGCCAATGACGTGAACGCTCTTTACGTCGGGCGCCCAAACGCAAAAACGCCAGCCGCGCGTACGGTTCTGCGTGTCGGGGTGCGCGCCCATCTTTTCCCAGCTGCGCTCCCACGTACCGATGCCAAACAGATAGACATCGTCCTTGGTGAGCTCCGGCGCGTGCGGGGCGGCTTTACGGGTAGTAGGCTTTTTGGTTGCTGGCTTTAGCTTTGTATCGCTCACGTTTGATCCCATCATGACGCGGCAGCGTGTTGCCTTGGTGACTAGATGCGAAAGGTCCAAGGCTGCACGAATCGAAGGGACGGCGATAGTTCTATGATTCGTTCCACCTCGCGTGCTCGGTGGAACTTTCGGCAAAAACTACGATAACACCTGTACGTTACTTATATGAACGAAAGTGTTTTTGCGATGGCGTTTAATCGGTAAGCGCCATGTTTATACCACTGGCAGAATTGCGATGGTAAAACTCTTGACAGTTTTACCAATTAGGTTTTCAAGATAGTTGGGTTGACGTTTGGTAAAACGTTTTTAGCAGGTTGTTTACCCTTTGACATCGAAAGGCTCGTTTATGGACCACATCGCCGCCTCAAGTGTTGCTTTTATTTTCGATTGCGACGGCACACTGGTTAATAGCACCCCCGTTTGGGCCTATGCCCAGCCAGAGTTATTGCACCGTCACGGAGTTGATGTGACGGTTGACGATTTTGCCCAGTTTGAGCATTTGTCGCTCGAGGACGAGTGCCAGGCCTACCACGACATCTGGGGCATTGGTGAAAATGGCGAGGAGCTGTATCGCGAGCTGAGCGACATCCTGATCGATGGCTATTCCAAGGTGCCGCCGCGCGAGGGTCTGCTTGCATTTTTGAATCAGGCGCAGGAGGCCGGTATTGCCATGTGCGTTGCCACGTCCACGCCGGCCGAGTTGGTTACGTCTGCGCTTGCGGGCGCCGGGCTTAATGCCTATATGGAGTTTATTACCACCACGGGCGAGGCGGGGCGCTCCAAGCAGTTCCCCGACGTATACGAGATGGCGCTGCGACGCCTAGAGGAGCGTCACGGGCATAAGTTTGAGCGTGCATGGGTGTTTGAGGACGCTGTCTTTGGCCTTAAGAGCTCTGGCACCGCCGGCTTTAAGCGCGTGGGTATTTATGACCCGCTCGGTCGCATGGAGCGCGACGAGGTTCGTGACAACTGCGAGATCTTTATCGATAGCTATGAGGACCTTGATCTGGCCCGCGTGCTTTCGTTTGAGGGCTAGGCGAGAGCTGTGGCTTGCAAGGTATTAGTGGTTTGCGGCTCGCCCGTGGTTGCGAACGCGGATCTGTTGCGTAGGCTAGCAGGGGAGTGCGACCACGTCGTCGCTGTGGATCGCGGGCTCGACGCGCTGCTGGGCGCAGGGCTGGGCTGCGATGTATATGTGGGAGATGCCGACACGGTGAGCGACGCCGGCCGTGCGTTGGTCGATGCCGCCGAGACCTTTGAGGTAGAGCGTCACGACCCATACAAGGACTATACCGATCTGGCGCTGGCGTTCAATTCCGTCCGCCGTCGCTGGCCGGGTGCCGAAGTGGTTGCGACCTGCGCTACCGGCGGCCGTCCCGACATGGCGCTTTCCGTACTGGGGCTGCTCGCGGGCTACGAGGATGCCCCTATCTGGATTGCCGAGGACAAGGTGGTCGCTCGCATCCTTCACGCAGGCGAGTCGTGGACCATCGAGGGCGCCGAAGGCAAGACGTTCTCTATCATCGCCATAGCTCCCAACACCGAGGTAAGCGAACATGGCTTAGAGTGGGAACTTGACCACGCCCAACTGAGCCTGTTAGCCGACACGGGCATTAGCAACGTCGTCAGGTTAACAGCCACGATCCAGGTCCACACCGGCACCGCCATCGGGTATCTTTACAAGTAGGGACCATCGCATCAGGGTTTTATCGGGACGGTGGATAGAAATAATCGCTCGAAGAGTGATTATTTCTGCCCCGTCCCAGGAAAATCCCGTAAGGTGGATAATCAATCCAAAATTTCCTCTTGCATCCCCGCCAACATTCCCCATATAGTATCTCCTCGTCACGGGGGCGTAGCTCAGGCTGGGAGAGCGCTTGACTGGCAGTCAAGAGG
>ENA-OQHD01000028-OQHD01000028.1-human-gut-metagenome-genome-assembly--contig:-NODE-28-length-65283-cov-11.921941_pt1 | contig 65283 bp, 54 predicted proteins | sample MGYA00242560_ERZ504711 | MGnify/ENA primary metagenome ERZ504711 (study PRJEB26092, sample SAMD00036198) | human gut metagenome | host: Homo sapiens | study: EMG produced TPA metagenomics assembly of...
GGGCTGCTCGGCGTAGGAGAGGTTCACGCCGTAGCGCGAGCCGTCCCCGAGCAGGCGCTCGAAGTTGGGCAGGTCGGTCGGCGTGGAGATGACCAGGATGTCCCGGATGCCCGCCAGCATGAGGGTGCTGAGCGGGTAGTAGATCATGGGCTTGTCGTAGACCGGCAGCAGCTGCTTGGAGGTCACGAGCGTGAGCGGGTACAGGCGGGTGCCGGACCCGCCGGCGAGGATGATGCCTTTCATTGGCTATAACCTTTCATTTCTTGCTGCCCTGCGGCCAGCGCGATTTCCGAGAAGGCGGGCGCAGCAATCGACTCCGAAAGCAACGAACTCGCCAAGATTTCCCTCTCGTAGAAGTTGCGACGAAACCATCTTGGCGAGCCGGCTTCCTTCACCAATCTCACTTGCATGCATGAGTTCGTCTGCATGCGTTTCGAGAAAGAAGCCAACAGCGCGGTTGCGGGCAAACTGTTGGGATGGCGTCAAGTTATGCGAGTGATAGACCTCTGCACGCGGCTCGTAAGCCACCTTCAACCCTGAGGCGATAAACCTTGCCGCCATGAGCATGTCCTCGTTGGTGTTAACGTGCTCGAATCCGCCGCATTTGAGATATGCAGTTCGTCGATAAGCGGAACAGGCATCAGATGCAAAAAAAGGTCTTAATACCGAGTTTCTCGAGATCACATTTGGAACGAACGGATGGCCGGTCGGGATAGTTGAAACCACGCACCAGCTGTTCAAAACGTCGGGCATCCGCCTTAGGCAGCTGCCTGCCGCTTACGAGAGCGATATCGGAATCATCAAGCATGGGAGCAACAAGCCGCTCCAGGTAATCATCAGAAACAGGCACAGCATCTTGGGTAAGGAAGCATACAAAGTCACCCCTCGACTCCCTTAGTGCCATGTCTCTTGTGGTGCCGTGGTTGAAATCCTGGCGATCAATCTTCAGAAGGCGGACTCTTTTGTGCTGCCGGACCAGCTCTATAGTTTTATCTTCCGAAGCGGAATCAACGATAAGGATATCAACCGGCTGAATAGACTGGTGTTCGAGGGCAATTAAAAGCCCATCGATTTCATGCTCAGCATTAAGAGTCGGAATGATGACGGATATTTCCATCTATCGGCCCGTCCTCTCCTTGCCAAACATGGCGCCGAAAGTGCCAGCAAAACACTTCCAATCCATTCGGAAACAACGGTTCCGCACGTAATGCAATTCGAATTTTTTGGCGCAGACCGCTTTCAAATGACGCATCGTTGCGATCCGTCGCCTGCCATAACCCGGTAATTCCAGGTTGAACCGAAAGAAATACAACCTTATCCTCATCAGAAAAATGCATTTCGAGTTCATCACGCGTAATGGGACGAGGACCGATAACGGATAAATCACCATTTAAAACATTAAGAAACTGCGGCATCTCATCGATAGAGCACTTACGAATAAACTGCCCGACCTTAGTGATGCGCGGATCGTTATCGACCTTGCGCTCAATTTCCCACTGATGCAGCTGCTCAAAATTTAAATACTTCTGAACATTGCCAGCATCGGCAACCATGCTGCGCAGCTTAAAGATCTTAATGACCTTGCCATTTTTGCCAATTCGCTCCTGGGTGTACAAGGGACTACCCGGAGACTCTAGACAAATCAGGACGCACACAAGACCCACTGGAATGAATAAAATAGCGATCGCCATAAGACTAAACACAAGGTCAAACAGCCTCTTGACGATGCGATACCCAAGCGTACCGCTCGGCTTTATCTGATTGAAAGCCAGCGCACCAACCGTTGATGTACAACTCTCTGTTACTTCTTTAGCAGCCACAATAAAACTTACGTTCCTGTCCCCAGGACCCCCCATCTATGAATCCAAAAACCAAGTAATTTGCCGGTGCAACGTCTCCCTTACGTTTTGCTGGGCACGTCAAGCGGTAGCAGCTCCCTAAATGTGGAGCCACCATCGCCCACGTCCACCAGGCACCAGCGCTTATGACGATCGATCTTCTTTACACGGGCCTCTTGCCCCACCAAGGGACCCTGCTCTATGTGCAACACGCCGTCTTCTATGCGCGCCACGCTGTTGCGCACCACACCGTCGTCATCCAACACGCTGCGGTACCAATCCTGCGCATCGTCCGGCATGGGCATGTACGCCCGCTCCCTACTGCCGGCGATGCGGCAGCCAAAGCTCAGCTGGGCCAGGGCCCTATCAAGCGCTGCGACATCGTGCGTGGCGACGAAGAAATATTCCTTGTACATGGGTTTGGTTTGGAGCGACCAGGCACCGTCCCGCTTAAACCAGAACTCCTTTTGCATCACAAAAGCGTTCTGCATCAGCTCGTGCGGGATAATTCGGCGGACCTTTTCGCAGGTCTCGGGCTCTTTTCCATGGGGGGTGTGGACCAGATACCAGCGGACGCGGCCGTGCTGGCTGTTGGTGGTGGCGCAGTTAAATGCGCCCGGCAGCTGCTCTTGGCGCCGTGCCGTCTGCTCCATGTTCTCGCCCCCTCTTTTTGCTTTGCGATGCACGCAAATGCAGGGGCGTTTAGAACAGGCTTCTCGCTCGCAGCTAGGCGCAGTCGCAAAAGTACAGGTTTTTGTAGAGGGGTATGGAGATGTACCTACCAGCAGTGCATTTTGCGTAATCTGGGCAAACGCTGATTAATTGCTTGTATAATGTCGTTTGTCGAAAGATACAAAAACCTGTACCCTTTTTGTGCAACTAAAAAAAGCCGCTCAACCAGCGGCTTTTCTTATTTGAGCATGAAAAAAGGCGACCGCCCTTTATGGACGGTCGCCTTTGTTAATTGTTGCGAAGCTTGCCTTAGGCGCGAGTCTTGATCTCCTCGGTCACCTTGGCAACAAACTCATCAACGCTCATCTGAACGGTCTCGTTGGAGCGATCGCGGACGGAAATGTTGCCGGCCTCGACCTCCTTCTCGCCCAGGATGAGCATATAGGGCACGCGGTCGATGCTGCGAGCCTCGCGGATCTTGTAGCCGATCTTCTCGTCGCGGTCGTCGCAGACCACACGGATGCCGGCCTCCTCCAGCTTGGCGCACACCTCGTGGGCATAGTCGCGGCTCTTCTCGGAGACGGGAAGTGCCTTGACCTGCACGGGAGCCAGCCAGGTGGGGAACTTGCCAGCAAAGTGCTCAATCAGAATACCAATGAAGCGCTCGATGGAGCCAAAGCACACGCGGTGCAGCATGATGGGGCGCTTCTTGGTGCCGTCGGCATCCACGTACTCCAGATCAAAGTTGAGCGGCATCTGGAAGTCGAGCTGCACGGTACCGCACTGCCAGGTACGGCCGAGCGAGTCCTCCAGGTGGAAGTCGATCTTGGGGCCATAGAAGGCGCCGTCGCCCTCGTTGACCTCATAGTTCATGCCCAGCTTCTCCAGAGCGGTGCGCAGGCCCTCCTCGGCGCGAGCCCAGTCCTCGTCGGAGCCCATGGAGTCCTCGGGGCGGGTGGAAAGCTCTACATGGTACTTAAAGCCAAACTTCTGGTACACGGAGTCGATGAGGTTGACCACGCCCACGATCTCATCGGACAGCTGGTCGGGACGCACAAACAGGTGGGCGTCGTCCTGGTTAAAGCAGCGCACGCGGAACAGGCCGTGCAGGGCGCCGCGCAGCTCGTGGCGGTGCACCAGGCCAATCTCGCCGGCGCGGATGGGCAGCTCGCGGTAGGAGTGCGGCTTGGAGGCATACACCAGCACGCCGCCCGGGCAGTTCATGGGCTTAATGCAGTACTCTTCGTCGTCGATGACGGTGGAGTACATGTTGTCCTTGTAGTGGTCCCAGTGGCCCGAGGTCTTCCACAGCTGCTTGTTCATGATGAGCGGCGTGGAGATCTCCACGTAGCCGGCCTTGTGGTGAATCTCGCGCCAGTAGTCCAGCAGCGTGTTCTTAAGGATCATGCCGTTGGGCAGGAAGAACGGGAAGCCGGGGGCCTCGTCGCGCATCATAAAGAGGTCCATCTCGCGGCCGATCTTGCGGTGGTCGCGCTTCTTGGCCTCCTCCAGCATGTGCATGTGCTCGTCGAGCTCTTCCTTGGTGGCAAAGGCGACGCCGTTGATGCGGGTGAGCATCTTGTTGTCCTTGTCGCCCTTCCAGTACGCGCCCGAGACGCCGGTGAGCTTAAAGGCCTTCAGCGCCTTGGTGTAGCAGATGTGGGGGCCGACGCACATGTCGATGTAGTCGCCCTGCTGGTAGAAGGTGATGCGGGCGTCGTCGTCCAGGTCGCCGATGTGCTCGACCTTGTACTTCTCGCCGCGCTCCTCCATAAGGGCGATGGCCTCGGCGCGGGGCTTCTCGTACACGGAGAACTTGAGGTTCTCCTTGACGATCTTTTTCATCTCGGCCTCGATCGCGGGGAAGTCGTCCTCGCTGATCTTGACGCCCTCGGGCAGGTCGACGTCGTAGTAGAAGCCGTTGTCGGTCGCGGGACCGTAGGCAAAGTCGGCCTCGGGGTACAGGCGCTTGATGGCCTGCGCCATGATATGCGCGGCAGAGTGGCGGATGACGTGCGTGACCTCGTCCTGCGGGAGCTCGGCCACCGAACCGTCATTGTAGAGTGCCTTCATGGGTATGTTTTCTCCTCTCGGATGCCTGATGCAAGTGCGTGCGATGCGCTCGGCAATTTTTGACTTGCATCATTATAGGCAGGTTGCCTTGGTATACAAGCGCCCGCCGCACCTTAATGGCACGGCGGGCGATTTTCTACGCATGCTTCATCGTGTGGGGCGGGGCTGCGGGGCGCGCGTGGCTTGCGGCGTGCCCGTGGCTTGCGCGGGACGCGCGGTGCCCGTGGCTTGCAGCCGACCCGGCGATGGATGCGTTACTGGATGCGAGTTCGGCAGTAGGGGCAGACCTTCCAGTGCGCGTCGAGCGGGCGATGGCAGCTGGGGCATACGTTGCGAACCTGGGTGTCGCACACCGGGCACACGACAAAGTCCTTCTCGATGGGGGCGCCGCATTGCGGACAGGTGCCGTACTGGGCAAGCTGGCGCTCGCGCAGGGCCATGTCAAGTTCCTGCTCCTCGCGGTCGGACGCGTAGGAGTGCGGGCGCAGGACCAGGTAGGCAATGAGGCCCACAAACGGGATCAGGGCGATGATGCCCCATGCCACGTAGGCGCTGGCGCCGCGGCGGCGAGCATCGATGAACACATAGACGACCGACAGCACGTACAGGGCGATGATAAAGCCCACGAAGGCATAGATGACGCCCATAAGCTGCGGTGACATGAGCTCGTTGATGTATTTGGACATTGAGGTGTACCTTTCGGAATATTTACAGTCCAGTCCAGTTTACCACGGGGTTTGTTTATATGGGACCACGGCTGGGTACGGGGCTGGGGCGGACACAAACATCTCAATCTGTAACAGGTGGGAACGGAATCCGGGTCTAGATGTTACAGACCGAGAAACAGAAGTCCCTCCCCAACTTCAATCTCGATCTGTAACAGTTACTCGGCAAAATCGGGTCCAAATGTTACAGATCGAGACAAAACATCCCCTCGCTGGCTTCAATCTCGACCTGTAACAACTGAAACCGAATTTCCTCTCTTACTGTTACAGATCGAGACATTCAAAATCCGTCGGAAGGTTTGTCTCGATCTGTAACATCTAGAACCCAAATCCTCAGCTAACTGTTACAGATCGAGACAAAGAAAACCGTCCACACCGAATGTCTCAATCTGTAACAGTTACTCGGCAAATACAGTCCCAGATGTTACAGATTTAGACAAACCATTCTCTCCCCGACTTAAATCTCGAACTGTAACATCTGGAACCCAAAAACAGTTCTTACTGTTACAGATCGAGAAGAACGTGCGCCTGTGGACTCAACATCTCAATCTGTAACAGGTAACGGCGCAGACCGCGAGGTTGGGCGGGAAGATCTCGCGTTCTAACGTGGCCGGCATCCGTGCTGAGCCGGCCCACGCCTGCCGTTGGCGGGTGTTGCGGGGCTGTTCGCCGCATTGCCGCCGCGCTGGGGGTGTACAGACCGTAGGATAGTCCTATTGACAGCCTGTCAACTCATCTGGGAGGCACCGTGGCAGAAACGTTTGATATCGCGATTGTGGGCGCGGGCATCACGGGATGCGCCATCGCGCGACAGCTCGCGCGCTATGACTTGTCCATTTGTGTGGTCGAAGCGGCCAACGATATCGCCCTAGGCGCATCGAAGGCCAACGGCGGCCTGGTGCATGCCGGCTACGATCCGGCGCCGGGAACCGTAAAGGCGCAGGTCAACGCTCGCGGCTGCGAGCTGTATGGCACCTGGGCCCAGGAGCTTGGATTTTTGTTCCCCCGCACCGGGTCGATGGTGCTGGGGTTTAACGACGAAGACCGCGCACACCTGGAGAAGCTGCGCAGCAACGGGCTGGCGAACGGCGTGCCCGAGCTGTCGATTATCGGCCCCGAGCGCATCCGCGAGCTGGAACCACGCGCGAGTGCCGAGGCGACGTGCGCGCTGTGGTGCCCCTCCACTGGCTTTGTGGATCCGTTTGAGGTCGCCATCGCTGCGCTGGAGAACGCCGTGGCCAACGGCGTGACGTTTATTCGGTCGGCTCCGGTGGAAGCAATTGAGGTTGCCGGCGGCGAGGCTACCGACGGGGCTGCGCGCTTTACGCTGGTGACGCCCGCCGGCGATGTGCGCTGCCGCTATCTAATCAACGCCGCGGGCAACGGTGCCGCGGATATCTCGCACATGGCAGGCGCCGAGGAGTTCCAGATGGTCTGGCGCCAGGGCAACATCGTTGTGCTGGACAAAGAGCCGCGCGCGCTCATGCCGCTCTACCCCGTGCCCACGCCAGTGTCCAAGGGCGCAATCGTCACGGGCACGGTCCACGGCAACACCGTGATCACCGCGACGGCTGCCGTGCGCGAGCCGGGCGACACGCAAACGTATGCAAGCGATGTCAACGCGCTGCTGGACGGCGCGCGCAAGCTGGTGCCCGATCTGGACACGCGCCGCGTGGTGCGCGCATTTGCCGGCGGGCGTCCGGTCATCAAGGGAACAAACGACTTCTTTATTGGGCAGTCGAACGTGGTGCCGGGAGTGTTCCAGGCGGCGGGCATTCAGTCGCCAGGCGTGGCGAGCGCGCCGGCCATTGCCGAGCGCATGGAGCACGTGATGCGCGAGGCGGGCGTTGCTTTGCGCGAACGGGCCGATTGGGATCCGATTCGACACGCGCCGGACGACTTCGACCGTGCGCCGCTTGCACGCAAGGAGGAGCTCATTGAGTCCGACCCCGCATGGGGGCAGATCGTCTGCCGCTGCGAGACAGTGCCCGAGGCCGAAATCGTGGCCGCGATTCGATGCCGCCCGGGTGCGGTTTCGGTCGAGGGCGTCAAGCGGCGCTGCCGTGCGGGCATGGGTCGGTGCCAGAGTGGCTTTTGCCAGAGCCGCGTAGTGGCGATCCTAGCGCGCGAGCTGGGCTGCGACCCCAGCGAGGTGCTGTTGGAGGACGCTGGCTCATGGCTCGTTGAGGGACCTTTGAAGGGGGTGCGCTAGGATGGCGGAATTCAAATCGAGCGCGATTGATAGCGATGCCGTTGAGGCCGTGGCAACGCAGGCCTTCGACGTGGTCGTTATCGGCGGCGGACCTGCCGGCATGGCGGCCGCGCTTGCCGCGCACAAGGCCGACGCGCGCGTGGCCATCGTGGAGCGTGAGCAGCATCTGGGCGGTATCCTGCGCCAGTGCATCCACCCCGGTTTTGGCCTTTCGCACTTTAAGCAGGAGCTCACCGGCCCCGAGTATGCACAGCGTTTTATCGACCAGGTGCGCGCGACCGACATTGCGCTGTTCTTGGACAGCATGGTGCTTGGAATTGATTCGGGCGCGTCCACGGAAGACGCCTCACTCCACACCGTCACGCTCATGAATCCCTCCGGTATGCTGCAGCTCATCGGGCGTGCCGTCGTCCTTGCCATGGGGTGCCGCGAGCGCACCCGCAGCGAGATCAAGATCCCCGGCAGCCGCCCCGCCGGCGTGTTTACGGCCGGCTTGGCGCAGCGATACATCAATATCGAGAACCTCAAACCCGGCTCGCGCGCCGTCATTTTGGGCTCGGGCGACATCGGGCTGATCATGGCGCGCCGCTGCACGCTCGAGGGGATTTCCGTCGAGGGCGTGTACGAGCTCATGCCGTACGCCAACGGCCTGCGTCGCAATGTTAAGAACTGCCTGGACGACTTTGGCATTCCGCTGCACCTGTCCACCACGGTCACGCGTGTGATCGGGCACGATCGTGTGGAGGCTGTCGAGGTAAGCCAGGTCGACGAGCACCTGGCACCCATTCCGGGAACCGAGCGCATCGTTCCGTGCGACACGCTGCTGCTTTCGGTGGGCCTGATTCCCGAGAACGAGCTTTCGGTTGCCGCGGGCGTGGAGCTGGACCCACGTACGCGCGGCGCCGTGGTGGACCAGAGCCTGCAGACGGGCGTGCCGGGCATATTTGCCTGCGGCAACGTGCTGCACGTGCACGACCTGGCCGACAACGTGACGACCGAGTCCGAACGTGCCGGTGCGGCTGCGGCGGCGTGGGCGTTGGGGGCTGTCGGCACCGCGGCGGGAGTGGCGGGCGCGGGCTGCCAGCTCACGGTCTCCCCCGCTGGCATCGCAGGCTACGCACTGCCGGGACGCATCACGGCCGTGTCACTCACTAAGCTTAACTTCCGCGTACGTCGGCCGGTCGATGCTGCCCGCGTGCGCATTCTGGCAGGCAACGAGGAGCTGTTTGCAGGCAAGGTTCGCCCGTTTAAACCGAGCGTCATGGAAAGCTTCCCGCTGCCGGCAAAGGTGATTCAGCGCGCGCTCGACCTGGGTGTTAGCGAGATTGTCCTGTCCGTCGATCCCGTTGAAGAGGCGTAGAGTCATGAGCGCGAACGCGATCGAAACGCTGCAGTTCAACTGCACCACCTGCCCATCCGAGTGCCTCCTGACCGTGGAGGTCGAGCGCAGCGCAGACGGCGCCGTGGTAGAGGTGCGCTCCGTAACCGGCAACAGCTGCCCGCGCGGTGATAAGTTTGCACATCAGGAGCTCACCTGCCCCATGCGCGTGCTCACCACCACCGTTGCCGTATCCGGTGGCGACGAGGCGCTGCTGCCCGTGCGCACGGCCGAAGCCATCCCGCTCGAACTCCACGCCCAGGCGATGGACCTCATCCGCGGCCTGGTCGTCGACGCCCCCATCCGCATGGGCGACGTCGTACTGGCCAACATCCTCAACACCAACATAGACCTCATCGCCAGCATGGACATCGACCCTACCTAAGCAGCTCATTTGGGACGGGGCTCTTTTAGCTACCCCGCCATCCACCCCGCCCCTCCTCAATTGCGGTGAAATAGTTCCTGATTTCCGCCAAAACCCCGGTATCCAGGAACTATTCCACCGCAACTATCATTGGAATCGGTATTTAGCCTGTGCCTACTTTAGTGCCATTTCAAAACTATGCCGGATTACGGGGCTGATTCGGAGACTCCCATCCATACCGGCATTTTACGATTTTTGATAAGCCGTCTACCTGAGGTTTTAATTTCGCAAATTTTTCCCATGGTCAAGTAATACAGGTCCAGCCCCGTAATCCGCCATAGTTTTGAAAGCAGCCCATTTGGGACGAGCCTCTGATGACTACTTTTACCTGTCAGCTCGCATGTTTGAGGCAGCTAAAATAGCCCCATCGCAAATTGACTACCCTGGCATTGGGGATACCATGGTGGCACCCTAGCGAAAGGACGATATATGGCACATGTCGATGGCCAGCGCGTGGCGCGCGTGCTCGATGCGCTCGAGGCTCAGCACCCCGGCGCGCAGCTGCTTGTGAACGACCCGTGGTCGATCTACTATCTGACCGGCTTTTATGCCGATATGTTCGAGCGTTTTTGCGGCGTGCTGCTCGCACGCGATGCCGAGCCGGTAATCTTGATTAACGCCCTGCATCAGCTGCCCGAGTACGACAATGCCCGCGTGGCCTACCACAACGACACCGACGTCGTGACCGACGCCATCGCTCGCGAGGTCAATCCATCCAAGCCCCTCGGCATCGACACCGTCATGCGTTCCGGCTTTTTGATGCCCCTTATGGATCGTCACGCCGCGAGCGAGTTCTTCCTGGGCGACTTTGCCGTCACCGCCGCACGCACCCACAAGGACGAAGCCGAGCAGGAGCTCATGCGCGTGTCCTCGGCCGCAAACGACGCTGTGATGGCCGACGCCATCAAGCTCGTCCACGAGGGCGTGACGGAGCGCGAAATTGCCGACCAGATGCTCGGCCTGTACCGCAAGCACGACTGCGAGGGCTTTAGCTTTCCGCCCATCGTGAGCTTTGGCGCCAACGCCGGTGATCCGCACCACGAGCCCGACGACACCGTACTCAAGCGTGGCGACGTGGTGCTGTTCGACATTGGCGGACGCCGCTGCAACTACTGCTCGGACATGACGCGTACATTCTTTTGGGGCGAGCCGGACGAGGAGACGGCGCGCATCTACGACATCGTGCGCCGCGCCAACGAGGCCGCCGAGGCGCTCATCGCACCGGGCGTGCGCATGTGCGACCTGGACCGTGCCGCGCGCGACGTGATTGAGGACGCTGGCTACGGCAAGTACTTCACGCATCGCCTGGGCCACTCGATCGGCCTGCAGGACCACGAGCCGGGCGACGTTTCGCTCGTCAACGAGCAGGTCGTAGAGCCGGGCATGACGTTCTCTATCGAGCCGGGCATCTACCTCCCCGGCCGCACCGGCGTCCGCATCGAGGACCTGGCCCTGGTTACCGAGTCCGGCGTCGAGATCCTCAACGCCTACCCACACGATCCAGTCCGCCTAGACTAGCCCCTTCCCAATAGCCCCTCAATAAGTTGCGGTGGAATAGTTCCCAGATGGGCCCACGTAGGCAAAATCCAGGAACTATTTCACCGCAACTGCCAAGGGGCCAAGTCGATCAATTTGAAAGCCTAGAGCTGCGCCACGAAAGCGGGCCATCTACTACGTTTAACCCGCATGGGTCGACCATGCGGGTCTTTTTTGAAAATCTGCAAGCCTTCTACCTGCGGTTTTAATTTCACAAGTCTCGGCGTGGTCGGGGGTATCCGGTCAAACGTAGTAGATAGGCCCATTTCGTGGCAAGCATGTCAATTCGGGGCCCCGTCCCAAATTGGCTACCCGGCAAATGGGGCTAGCGCAGCAGCCCCGCTACTTCGCCGGCTAGAGTGATTGTGCCGGCGGCTACGAAGGGCTCGCCTGCGGCCTCGAAAGCTGCAAGGGCCTCGGATACACTGGGGTATACGCCCGCGAGCTTGTCGGCATCCACCAGGGCAGCGAGCTCCTCTGCCGGCAGGGCGCGATCAGAATCGGTCTGCGTTACGACTACACGCGGGAAGGCCGGGATCAGCACGTCAACGATACCCGCCACGTCCTTGTCGGCCAGCGCGGCGCACAGCAGCGTGGGGCGATTCTCTACACACGGGTCGATCTCATCCAGTGCGCTCACAAAGTTCTCGCAGCTCTGAGGGTTATGGCAGGCATCAATCAGCTTGAGCGGATCGGTTCCCAGCACATCAAAGCGACCCGGCGTGGGGCAGCCCATAAGCGAAGCGTCGAGCTTTTCATGGTCGAGCTCGCGGCCAAGATAGCCCTCACACAGCATAATCGCGCACGCGGCATTCTGCGGCTGATAGGCCGGCTTGACCATGCTCGACGTATAAATCGCGCGCGGCGTGGTGCAGCTAAACTCAACCGTATCGCCCACATGCGCCGGCACCTTGGTCGTGGCGTGGCTCACCACGAGCGGCACGACGCCGCACTCGCGGCAACGGGCATCCATCACGCGCTGAACGCTCGACTCGTGCGTGCCCTCGCCTAAAACAACCAGGCGTCCGGGCTTAATGACCGCAGCCTTCTCCCCCGCAATGGCCTCGAGCGTGTCACCCAGGATGCGCGTGTGGTCGAGCCCGATGCCCGTAATGGCAACGGCGACGGGATCGGTCGCACTCGTGGCGTCCCAACGGCCGCCCATGCCAACCTCGAGCACGGCAATGTCCACCGCGGCCTCGGCAAACACGACAAGCGCGGCAGCCGTCAGCAGGTCAAACGGCGTGATGGTGTAGGCGCGCTCCCCCGCCGCCACACGACGAGTATTCACGCGATGCCCCGCCTCGACGGCGGCAGAAACGCCGCGGGCAAACGCCTCATCGCTCACAACGCGCCCATCGACCTCCATGCGCTCGGGATAGCGTACAAGCTGCGGCGACGTATACAGCGCGGTCTTTAACCCCTCGCCACGAAGGATGGCAGCCGAAAAACGCGTGGTCGAAGTCTTACCATTGCTACCGGCAACCTGAATGCAATCGAAATACTCATCCGGACGCCCCAGCTCATCAAGCATATCAATGACCGTCTCGAGCAACGGACCAGCATCCCCAGAAATCCGCCCCGTATCAGCAGCAAGCCCCACAGCCTCACCAAACGAAAGCAAATCAAACTCAAAAGGAACGGTATACAAGCCGGAACGCTTAGGCATTTTTAGAACCGCCATTCATAGAAAAATAAAACAGTATAGGTTGAGGATAGTCAGCGAAAACGCCTCTGATGAGCCAAGGTGCCGTGAAACAAGGGCGCATAGGGCTTATGCCCATGCGCCCGAAGTTGAACGGCAAATTGGCCATCAGAGGCGTTTGCAGCGTCGAGTCAGCCGCCGTTCGTTAGAACGGCGGAATAGGTGTCCGCAGTAGCGAGCAATGCCCCAAACCGCGTCCCCCAGTAACGCCTACGAGAAGTCAGCAACCTGAGCAGTCAGCGCCGCCAGGATCTCCTTGAGCTCAGCTGCACGGTCCCTCTTCTTCTGGACCACCGCGGGCGCGGCCTTGGCCACAAAGCCCTCGTTGGCCAGCGTCTTCTCGCAGCCGGCAAGCTCCTTCTGGGCCGCGGCGATCTCCTTCTCCAGACGTGCCTTCTCGGCCGAAAGGTCAACCTTGCCCTCGAGCACCACAAAGACCTCGACGCCGCTGTCGACCACGGCAATGCTCGCGGCCGGCTTCTCAACGTCAGTGCCCATAACCAGCGAAGCCGTGTTGGCCAGCGGCTCAATCGTGGAGCGCAGGCTCTCGAGCTTCTCGATATCCTCGGCGCCGGCGCGCACGACAACGTCGAGCTCCGCCTTGGGGCTTAAGCGATAACGCGAACGGGTGGCACGGGCGGCAGACACGACGGCACGGCACAGCTCAAACGCGCGCTCGGCGGGCTCGTCGACGTACTTGGCGTAGTCGGCGGGCTCGGGCCACTTGGCGATCATGAGCGCCTCGGCGCGGTCCACGTTGCCCTCGGCGTCCAGGTCGAGCACGCTCGCCGGCATGTTGTCCCAGATCTCCTCGGTGACAAACGGCATGAGCGGGTGCATCAGACGAATGGAGGTATCGAGCACAAAGATCAGGTTGCGCTGAGCCTGCAGACGGCCCTCGCCCTTCAGGCGGGCCTTGGTGACCTCGACGTACCAGTCGCAGACCTCGTTCCAGAAGAACTGCTGCACGCCGCGGGCCATGTCGCCAAAGGTGTAGTTCTCGATACCCTCGGTGACCATCTTCACGGCCTTGGCCAGGCGGCTGAACATCCAGGCGTCGGCCGGCGTCTCCACGACGGGCTCGCCGGGCGTGTAGCCCTCCATGTTCATGAGCAGGAAGCGGCTGGCGTTCCAGATCTTGGTCACAAACGACTTGGCCTGCTCGGTGCGCGGGCTGTCGATGAGCTTCTTGGTCTTCTTGTCGATGTTCGCGTCGAACTTGACGTCCTGGTTGTTGGTGCACAGCGTGAGCAGGTTATAGCGCATGGCATCGGCGCCGTACATGCCGATGAGATCCATGGGGTCAACGCCGTTGCCCTTGGACTTGGACATGCGGCTGCCGTCCTTGGCCAGGATCGTCGGGTAGATGACGACGTCCTTAAATGGAACCTCGTCCAGGAAGTACAGCGAGCTCATGACCATGCGGGCGACCCACAGCGCGATGATGTCGCGTGCGGTGACGAGCGCCGTCGTGGGGTGATGGCCCTCGAGCAGCTCCGGCTTTTGTGGCCAGCCCTGCGTGGCGAAGGTCCACAGCTGCGAGCTGAACCACGTGTCCAGCACGTTCTCGTCCTGATGCACGTGATGGCCGCCACACTTGGGGCACACGTCGGTGTCCTCGGTGAGGGCGTCCTCCCAGCCGCAGTCCTCGCAGTAGAACACGGGGATGCGGTGGCCCCACCACAGCTGACGGCTGATGCACCAGTCCTTAAGGTTCTCCATCCAAGTGGTGTAGGTCTGCGTCCAGCGCGCGGGGTGGAAGGTGACCTTGCCGGAATTGACGGCGTCGAGCGCCGGCCCCTTGAGCTTATCGACGGCCACAAACCACTGCTCGGACAGCCACGGCTCCAGCGCGGCGTCGCAACGGTAGCAGTGCATGACGGAGTGGTCGTGCTCCTCGACGTGGTCGAGCAGGCCGTGCTCGTCGAACCACTTGATGACGGCCTCGCGGCACTCGTCGCGGTTCATGCCGGTAAACTCGCCGTAGCCCTCGACGACCACCGCGTGCTCATCAAAGATATTGATCTGCGGCAGGTCGTGAGCCTGACCCATGGCGTAATCGTTGGGGTCGTGGGCCGGGGTGACCTTGACAAAACCGGAACCAAAATTGGCATCGACGTGCCAATCCTCAAAGATGGGGATCTCGCGGTCGACGATGGGGAGCTTGACGGTCTTACCCACAAAGGCGGCCTTCTCGGGGTCCTTCGGGGAGACGGCGACGCCCGTGTCGCCGAGCATGGTCTCGGGACGCGTGGTGGCGACGACGATGTAGTCCTGGCCGTTGACCGGCTCGGTCAGCGGATAGCGCAGGTGCCACAGGTGGCCCTTCTCGTCCTTGTACTCGGCCTCGTCGTCCGAGATAGCGGTAGTGCAGTTGGGGCACCAGTTGACGATGCGCTTGCCGCGATAGATCAAGCCGTCGTGGTACCAGTCGCAGAAGACCTTGCGCACGGCCTGGGCATAGTCCTCGTCCATGGTGAAGCGCTCGTTGTCGAAGTCAACGGAGCAGCCCATACGCTTGATCTGCTCGACGATGATGCCGCCGTACTCGTGGGTCCAGTCCCAGCAGGCGTCGACAAACTTGTCGCGACCGATCTCCAGGCGGCTAATGCCCTCACTCTTGAGCTTCTTGTCGACCTTGGTCTGCGTAGCGATACCGGCGTGGTCGGTGCCGAGCACCCAGCGCGTGGACTTGCCGCGCATGCGAGCCATACGGATGATGGCGTCCTGGATGGAGTCGTCGGTGGCGTGTCCCATGTGGAGCTTGCCGGTCACGTTGGGAGGCGGAATGGTGACGGTGCAGTCGCCCACGCCCTCACGGCGCTTGTAGTAGCCGCCATCGAGCCACTTCTGCAAGATCGCCGGCTCGTTGGTCGACGGATCGTAGTTCTTGGGCATTTCTTCCATATATCTCTCCCTGTCCCGCCGGCATGTCCGCCTGCTTGGTTTTCGCTCGGTCAGGTCCTGGCTCGCACGAAGAACACATTAAGTGCTCTTCGGCTCGTGCGGAATCTACGAAAACCAAGCAGGCGGACACGCCTTAGGTATCGATTACTTCAGTCTGAAGGTACTAGCTAAACAATCTCACAGAATAGCACAGGCATACCTACCAAAAAGGGACAGGTTTATTTTGGCAGGTTTTATCAGGCAGAATAACGTTTGCCCATATAAAACCGACCAAAATAAACCTGTCCCTAAATGGCAGGTCCCGCGGTGGTTGCCGCGGGACCTAAACGGGCGCTATTTACCCGTAGATGCGGTGGGGTTGCTCTTCGCCCTTTACGGAGGCTTCGGTCACGACGACCTTGGCGACGCCCTCCTCGCTGGGGAGGTCGAACATCGTCTGCTGCAGCACGTCCTCGCAGATGGAACGCAGGCCGCGGGCGCCGGTCTTGCGGGCGAGCGCCATGCGGGCGATCTCGTGCAGGGCGGCGTCCTCAAACTCAAGCTCAACGCCCTCGAGCTGGAACATCTTGCGGTACTGACGCACCACAGCATTCTTGGGCTCAGTCAGGATCGACACTAGGTCGTCCTCATCGAGCGCCTGCGTCTGGGTGACGACGGGCGTACGTCCCACAAACTCGGGAATCATGCCAAAGGCGTTGAGGTCCTGCGGGAGCACCTGACGCAGCAGGTCGTTCTCGTCGACCGAGGTAGGACCGGCGATCTCGGAGTTAAAGCCCACACCCTTATTGCCCACGCGGTCGGCGATGATCTTGTCCAGGCCCACAAAGGCACCGCCGCAGATGAACAGGATGTTGGTCGTGTCGATCTGCAGCAGCTCCTGCTGGGGATGCTTGCGGCCGCCGGTGGGCGGAACGCTTGCCACCGTGCCCTCGAGAATCTTAAGCAGCGCCTGCTGAACACCCTCGCCCGAGACATCACGGGTAATGGAGAGGTTCTCGGCCTTGCGGGCGATCTTGTCAATCTCGTCCACGTAGATAATGCCCACCTGAGCGCGCTCAATGTCGCCATCGGCAGCATTGATGAGCTTGAGCAGGATGTTCTCCACGTCCTCGCCAACGTAACCAGCCTCGGTGAGCGCGGTGGCATCGGCGATGGCAAACGGCACCTCGAGGATGCGCGCGAGCGTCTGGGCCAACAGGGTCTTGCCGGTACCGGTGGGACCGAGCAGCAGGATGTTGGACTTGGCGAGCTCCACCTCGTCCATATCGTCGTCAAACTGACCGCCCATGCCCGATGCCTCGTCAAAGGCAGACACCGCGGCGCCGCCCTCGATCACGCGACGATAGTGGTTGTACACGGCAACCGACATGGCGCGCTTGGCGTCCTCTTGGCCCATGACATAAGCCGAAAGCTCGTCATAGATCTCGTGCGGCGTCGGCACGTGCGTGATGACCTGGCGGTCGTCCTCGAGCTCAAAGCCCTCGGTCTCGGGGTCCACAGCGGGCTGCCCGGCAGCCTGGCCGTGGTCGTTGAGGAAGCCCGGCAGCTTGCCATTGCGGGCAGCGTCCATAAAGTCCGAAGCCAGCGACTCCTCCAGAATCTCGGAGCAGGCGGCGACGCACTCGTCACAGATAAAGATGTTGGTCGGGCCCTTTACGAGGCGTCGGACCTGGCCCTGTTCTTTTCCGCAGAAGGAGCAGCGAATGGGGTTGCCGTTCTCGTCAAAGTTGTCCTGCATGTTTCCTGCCATCCTAGGCGTCCTTCGCGGCGAGATCGCGAGAGGTGACGATACGGTCAATCAGGCCGTAGTCGAGGGCCTCGGCAGCGGTCAGGTAGTTGTCGCGCTCGGTGTCGGCCTGGACCTTCTCGATGGGCTGGCCCGAGGCATCGGACAGGATCTGGTTGAGCTCGCGACGGGTCTTCTTGATCTCCTCGGCAACGATCTCGATCTCGGTCTGCTGGCCCTGGGCACCGCCGCTGGGCTGGTGAATCATGACCTTGGAGTGCGGCAGGCAGAAGCGCTTGCCCTTGGCGCCAGCCGAAAGCAGCACGGCGGCCATGGACGCAGCCATACCGACGCAGATGGTGGAGACCTGCGGCTTGATAAAGTTCATGGTGTCAAGAATCGCCAGGCCGGAGTAAACCTCGCCGCCGGGCGAATTGATGTAGAGCGAGATATCCTTCTCGGCATCCTGGCTCTCAAGATGCAGTAGCTGGGCAACGACCAGGTTGGCGCTGACGGAGTTGATCTCCTCGCCCAAGAAGATGATGCGATCGTTGAGCAGGCGCGAATAGATATCGTAGCTGCGCTCGCCGCGCGGCGTCTGCTCGATAACGTATGGCACGAGGGCGGAATCGAACTTAGCGATCATACGCATCTCCATTTCTCTCTTGCGGACCAAATTGGTTCTAGATAAACGTACGGTGCCCGCATGCTATGCATTGGCTGGCACCGTACGAAGCAACCGGATAACCGGCTTATAACTTTACCCCATCACGGGCGCATGCATGCGCTCGTGGACAAGGTGGCGAGAATTACTCGGCGTCCTTGGCGGTCTCGTCGACCTCGGTCACCTTGGCGTTCTCGACCAGGTGATCGACGGCCTTGGAGCGACGGATGGACTCACGGACGGCAGGCATGCGGCCATCGGCGATGAACTCGGCCTTGGAAGCCTCGACGTCCTTGACGCCGGCCTTCTCGAACTCGGCGTTGATGTCGTCCTCGGTGACCTCAATCTTGAGCTCACGGGCGAGGGCGTCCAGAGCCAGGGACTCACGGGCAACGTCGTTGGCCTGCTTATGCAGGTCGCCGATGAACTGCTCCATGGTCAGGCCGGAAGCGGGCAGCCAGGTGTCCAGCGTCATGCCGCGGGCAGCGAGGTTGGACAGGAAGTTCTGGCCAAGCTCCTCAAAGACGGACTGCTCGTAGTCGGCGTCCATCTCGTCGAGCTGCAGACGCTCGGCGAGAGCGGAGACGCAACGGTTCTCCTTCTCGGCCGGCAGGCGGGAAGCCTTGTCCTGCTCGATCTCGATCTTGATGGCGTCGCGCATGGCGTCGATGCTGTCGAAGCCGAAGTCGGACTTGACAAGCTCGTCGGTGAGCTCGGGGGTGTTGCGGACCTTGATGCCCTTGACGGTGACCTCGACGGTGTGGGTCTCGGCCTCCTCGCCCTCCTCGACCTCGTCGGTCCAGGTGACGGTCTTGACGTCGTCAACGTTAGCGCCGATCAGGGCCTCGTTGAACTCCTTGGGGTTGCTGTCGCTACCGGCGATGAGCATGCGACCCTCGGCGGCAAAGTTGTCGGCGTTCTCGACGGCCTTGAGGTCGACGGTCACATAGTCGTCAGCCTCGACGGCGCGACCCTCGACGTCCTCGAAGGTGGCACGGTAGTTGAGGAGCATCTCGACCTGGTTGTTGATCTCGGACTCGGTGACCTCCGCAGGGGGCATCTCGATCTCGACAGCGTCGAAGGAGGAGAGCTCAGCAGCAGGACGCAGAGAGAACTCGACGGTGTAGGTGTAGTCCTCGTGATCCTTGGCGAGGTCGAGCTCCTTGTAGTCACCGTTCTTGGTGGGGACGATGTCCAGCTCGTTGAGGACGGCGGGCTCGTTGGCGGCGATCAGGTCGTTGGTGGCCTGAGCGAGGGTAGCCTCGGCGCCAAGAGCGGAGTCGATGACCGGACGGGGAGCCTTACCGGCACGGAAGCCCGGGAAGCGGTACTTCTTGGCGGTGTCCTTGTAGGCCTTCTTGATCGCGGCGTCGACGTCGGCGGCCGGGATGGTGACCGTAGCGGTGAGCTTGGCGTCCTTGACGTCAGAAGCGGTGATGTTCAACACGTTCCTCCTCATACTGCCCAGCTTATCTGAGGTGCTGGTACCTTTATGCAACAAAGTGTCGCGACGGCCAGAGCCGACGCAGATGCGTTGGTGCGGGCGAAAGGACTCGAACCTTCACGGGAATCCCACCAGAACCTAAATCTGGCGCGTCTACCAATTCCGCCACGCCCGCATGAGCGCACAGACTAGGAATGATAGCAGATACGAACGACAAGCGCACGCACACCTTTTACAGGCTCACGACCTCACCACGAGTGCAAAAGGCGGGGCGAGTTGTCCCGTCCCGCCAACTACGACTTGTTAGATGACCCGCTACTCCCCCAGCAGAGCCTTCTCCGGTGTGATGGGCAGCGAGCGCACCTGGTGGCCGGTGGCGTGTGCGACGGCCGAGGCCACGGCGGCGAGCGGCGTGTTGATGACGACCTCGCCGATCGACTTGGCGCCAAACGGACCCGTCGGCTCGTAGCTCGGCTCAAAGGCCACGCGAATGCTGCCGATATCCAGGCGCGTGGGCAGCTTGTAGCTCATAAAGTTGCCGGTGCGCAGGCGGCCACGGTCGTCGTGCTCGACGATCTCGTAGAGCGCATGACCGATACCCTGGGCAATGCCGCCCTCGGCCTGGACGCGCGCGAGCGCCTCGTTGATCACGGTGCCGCAGTCGACGGCCGCCGCGTAGTCCACCACGGTCACCTTGCCGGTGGCCTTGTCGACCTCGACCTCGGCAATGCCGGCCATAAACGGCGGGGGCGAAACGGGCAGGCAGGCAGAGGCGTGCGAGGTCAGCGCGTCGCCGCCCGCGATGTTCTTGACGCATAGGTTGGCAAATTCGCGCAGCGTGAGGTAGCGGTTCTGCTCACGAGCGGCACGCTCGTCGGACAGGCGCACGTACTGGCCGTCGAAGACCACGTCGGCGGCGTCAACGTCCCACATCTGAGCGGCCTTGGCGCAAATCTTCTCGCGCAGCTCGGTCGCGGCGTTCTTGGCGGCAAGGCCCGTCACGTAGGTACCAGAGCTCGCGTACGAGCCGGCGTCGAACGGCGACACGTCGGTGTCCACGCCGCGCACCACGATCAGCGAGCTCTCCACGCCCAGCTCCTCGGCGGCAATCTGCGCCAGGATCGTGTCGACGCCCATGCCGTTATCGGTGGCGCCGGTGCCGATGGTAATGAAGCCGTCCTCTTCCAGGCGCATGTCGATGCCGGCGATGTCCACGTTGGAAATGCCCGAGCCCTGCATGGTGAGCGCGCAGCCCAGGGCGCGCACGCGGTCGCCCAGATCGACGGCCAGCGGCTTATCGCGCCAACCGATCATATCCATCGCGCGCAGCAGGCAGCGGTCGAGCGCGCAGGCGTTGAGCCTCTCGTTGTAGTACTGCGGCATGATCTCGCCCTCGCGCACGATGTTCTTAAGGCGCAGGTCGGCGGGGTCCATGTGCAGCATGTCGGCGAGCTCGTTGACGGCGCTCTCCACGGCAAACTGGCCCTGGGTGGCACCGTAGCCACGATACGCACCGCCACGGTTGGTATTGGTGTAGACGGCGTCCCAGCTAAAGCGGCTCGCCTTCACGTGGTTGTAGATGGGCAGGCTCTTGTGGCCCGAAAGGCCGATCGTCGTGGTGGCGTGCTCGCCATAGGCGCCGGCGTTGGACAGCGTGTGCAGGTCGATGGCCGTGATGGTGCCGTCGTTCATGGCGCCCAGCTTAACGGTCATCTGCATCTGGTGGCGCGAGTTGCCCGCAGTGATGGTCTCCTCACGGGTGTAGCAGCAGTAGCTCGGACGGCCGGTCTGCTGCGTCACAAACGCAACGAAGATCTCGCAGCAGCCCGTCTGCTTGGAGCCAAAGCCACCGCCGATGCGCGGCTTAATGACCTGCACCTGCGACTGCGGAATGTCGAGCGACTGCGCGACCATGCGGCGCACGTGGAAGGGCACCTGCGTAGAGGTGGTCACCGAGATGCGTCCGAATGCGTCAGTCGTCGCGAAGGCACGGAAGGTCTCCATGGGCGCGGTCTGCGTGGCCTGGCTGGTGTAGGTGCGCTCAAAGACGATGTCGCTCTGGGCGAAGGCCTCGTCAAGGTCGCCAAAATCGCTGGTACCGCTGCACACCAGGTTGCGCGGGACATCGCCGCCCTGCGGGAACATAAAGGTCACGTCGCCCTCGGGGTGGATCACGATGTCGTTATCGAGCGCCTGGGTAAAGTCGAGCAGGGGCTCGAGCACCTCGTAGTCGACCTTGATGAGCTTGAGCGCCTTGTCTGCGGCCTCCTCGGTCTCGGCGGCGACGATCGCCACCTCTTCGTTTTGGTAACGGACGAGGTTCTCGAGGATCAAGCGGTCGTAGGGACTCGGCTGCGGATAGCTCTGACCGGCGATGGTAAAGCGGCGCTTGGGCACGTCCTCATAGGTGTAGACTCCCACGACGCCCGGCACCTTCAGGGCGCGAGACGTGTCGATGGAGCAGATCTTGGCGCGGGCATACGGGCTGCGCTTGAGCTTAACGATGAGCGCGCCGGCGGGCACCATATCGCCCGTGTAGACGGGACGGCCCTCGAGCAGGGCCTTCGAGTCCTTCTTAGGCTGCTTATGGGTGATCTGCTTGTACGAGACACCGTCGCAGCTAGTGTCGTTGACCGGCAGCTCGGGCATCTCAAAGCCCACCTGCACGCCGGACTCGTTAAGGAAGCGGACGATGGCGCGCAGCTGGCTCTCGTAGCCGCTGCAGCGGCAGAGGTTGCCGGCCAGCTGGCGCGAGAGCTCCTCGCGCGTGGCGACGAGGCTCGGGTCCTCCTTGGCGGCGCGGGCGAGCGCCAGCACGTTCATGATGAGGCCGGGGGCGCAAAAACCGCACTGCTCAGCGCCTTCGGCAGCCATCGCACGGGCGAGCGCCTCAGACTCGGCCTTGAGGCCCTCGAGCGTGGTGACCGAGCGGCCCTCAACACGGGCGGCGGGAACCGAGCAGCTCAGCACCGGGTCGCCATCGAGCCACACCGTGCACAGGCCGCAGTTGGTGGTCTCGCAGGCACAGCGCACCGACGCGCAGCCCTGCTCGCGCAGCAGCGCAAAGAGCATGGTGTCGGGGGCAATCTGAACCTTGACTTTGCGGCCGTTGAGCGTAAAGGAAAGATCGATGAGTTTGGCAGCCATTAGCGCACCTCGCTAGAATCGACGCCGGGCACGCGGCGGCAGGAATACTCGTCCGTGGCGTGCTTGGGAATCTGCACGCCCTCGAGCTCGCGGGCAAGCGCGGCCGAAAGCTCGATGCCGGCGGCGCGGCGCACGGCCTGAATCGCCAGCGGGGCCGAGATGCGGCGTCGGTACTCGGCCGAGCCCCACATGTTGGTGCCATAGCTCAGCGCGCGCACGGACGCGGCCAGGGCGCGCAGCTCGTCCTCGGAAGGCTGTTCGCTCTCGAGGCCGCATGCCTCGCCCTGCAGCAGGGTCGCACGCAGCGGGCGGGCACCCACGGTGACATGCCAGCTGTTATCCCACCAGGCGGCGGTAACGTTTAGAGAGGGGAAGTCGGTCGCGGCCTTGCGCACGGCCTCGTAGCTCGCGCGGTAATCGTGCTTTACGACCACGACGTGCTCGATCACGTCGCGCACATAGCCCATGTTCACAAACTCGGCGAGCGGCACGCGGCCGGCACCCGTCAGCTCAACGTACGAGTCGAGCGCCAAAAAGGCGGAGAGCACGTCCGAAAAACCAAAGCGGCCGTAGATGCTGCCACCCACCGTGGCGGTATTGCGAAGCTGCACGCCCACGATGTCGTGAACGGCAAACTCAAATACGTTGTTGACGAGCGCGTTGAGCTCGGCATGGCGCTCGAGCTGGCGCAGGGTGCACATGGCACCGATGCGAAACTCGGTCTCGGTCTCCTCGATCTGATCGAGTCCGCAGGCCGAAAGGTCAATCGCCGTCGCCACGCGACGTGAACCAAGGCGCATCCAGATGCCGCCGCCCACAATCTTGTTGTTGCGGTTTTTCTGCAAGAGCTCATAGGCTTCGGCCGCGTTTCCAACACGGACGTAGGTACCGAACTTGAGCACGTTCTCCCCCATCTCTTTACTTGTCCAGTATCTCTAAGTGTACCAAACGAGGGCGCACGACCCTCACCACCATAGAAAAAGGCTCCCGGCAGGAATTGTCGGGAGCCTTAGCGCATCAGCGAGTGCTGTACGGAGCTATGTCAGGCTGAATTTAGCAGACGCCCTGAGCGAGCATGGCGTCGGCGACCTTCAGGAAGCCGGCGATGTTGGCGCCCATGACAAAGTTGCCCTCCTGGCCATACTCCTTGGCGGTGTCGTCCACGTTGTGGAACATGCCGCGCATGAGCTGCTCGAGCTTGCCGTCGACCTCCTCGAAGGTCCAGGACAGGTGCTCGGCGTTCTGGCTCATCTCGAGGCCGGACACGAGCACGCCGCCGGCGTTGGCAGCCTTACCGGGCATAAAGGCGACGCCGTTCTCCTGGAAGTAGGTCGTGGCCTCGATGGTCGTGGGCATGTTCGCGCCCTCGCCGACCACCTTGCAGCCATTGGCGACGAGCGCCTGGGCGTCCTCGAGCAGCAGCGTGTTCTCGCGAGCGCAGGGCAGCGCGATGTCGCAGGGCAGCTGCCACACGCCGCGGCCGTCGCCCTCGTGCCACACGGCACCGGGCTTCTCGTCAACGTACATGGCGAGCGTGACGCCCTTGTCGTGGCCGGAGCGCTTCTGGTTGTAGACGTGCTCGAGCACGGAGTAGTCGATGCCGTCGGGATCCTCGACCCAGCCGTGGGTATCGGAGCAGGCCAGCACCTTGCCGCCAAGCTGGGAAACCTTCTGGACGGCGTAGATAGCGACGTTACCGGAACCGTGAACGACGACGTTCTTGCCCTCGAAGGAGTCGCCGCGGCTCTTGAGGTACTCGTCCACAAAGTAGACCAGGCCGTAGCCGGTGGCCTCGGTACGGGCGAGCGAGCCGCCAAAGGAGAGGCCCTTGCCGGTGAGGACGCCGGTCCACTCGTTGGTCAGGCGCTTGTACTGACCGAACATGTAGGCCACCTCGCGGCCGCCAACGCCCAGGTCGCCGGCGGGAACGTCGGTGTTGGGGCCGATGTGGCGATAGAGTTCGGTCATGAAGGACTGGCAGAAGTGCATGATCTCGTTGTTGGACTTGCCCTTGGGGTCAAAGTCGGAGCCGCCCTTGCCGCCGCCCATGGGAAGGGTGGTCAGGCTGTTCTTGAGGATCTGCTCCAGGCCCAGGAACTTGAGCATGCCCAGGGTGACCGTCGGGTTAAAGCGCAGGCCGCCCTTGTAGGGTCCAATGGCAGAGTTGAACTCGACGCGATAGCCGCGGTTGACCTGGACCTTACCCTGGTCGTCGACCCAGGGAACACGGAACATAACGATGCGCTCGGGCTCGACGAGGCGCTCAAGCAGGGCGGCCTCCTCGTACTCGGGATGGGCGTCGAGCGCCGGCTGGATGGTGCCGAGGATCTCGGTCGCGGCCTGGATGAACTCAGGCTGCTCGGGATAGCGGGCCTTGAGCTCGTCGAGAACTTTCTGCGTGTAGCTCATGCTTCCTCCAATGATGGGAAACGAAAAATGTTGATCGCGGCACCCCATGCGCCGCGAACTTTATCGTTTATGGATAATATCGCACTGTTGCGGGAAAATTTCGCATAAGCCGACGAGCAGATGTTTCGTTTTGATTACGATGCAGGTAGAAGCGTTTTTGAGCACCCGACGTACAAATCGCGTGTTTCGAAGCTGTTTCGTCCACATGGTCCATACCACCACAAAGAGGACAGGCACCTTTGTGGTGGTTGGCAGGATGCGTTGGCGGGAACGTATGTGAATCGAACACATCCAAGACGTTTTGCACGCCTCACAACGGTTTTGAGGACCGCGGGGCCCACCGGAGCCCATCCGTTCCCAAACGTGGCGGTATTTTACCAAACTAGCAATACGACGACCCCTAGCGCAGCGATCTTAGGCCGCCGGCATCCTTGTCGAGCGTCGTAAAACGCACCGCATCCAGGTGCTCCAAGATGCTAATGGCTCGTTTGCGCGACACGCCTAGGGCCTCGCGCAGCACACTCGTGGTGGCAGCGCCGCCGGCAGTCTCGATAGCCGCGGCGACGACCTCACGCGCATGGGCCTCGGCGGCGGCAGACAAGGCAACGTCGCGTTCGATCTTAACGATCGCGCGGTTGAGCGAAAGCTCGCGCAGGGCACGCGTCATGGCGTCGCGATCGAGTTGCAGCTGCTCACCCACCTCGGGCAGCGTCGCCGCACCGAGACCCGCCTCGTCGAGGGCGGCCACGATACGCTGGCTCGCCTCGCGCACCACGCGTATCGCCGCGGCGGCAGAGTGCGGGTCGAACACCTCGGACGCCTCCTGGGCGCAGATGCCGCGCGCACAGCCCTCGAGGACGAGCGCGGACGCTACGTCTTCGCCCGCTGTCGGCCAGGCGGCATGCGCGACCTCGCCCGGTGTGAAACCCGTCTGCTTGGGCGCGGCCTCGTGCATAGCGGCCAGCGCGTCGGAGAGCGCGGCGAGGGCGGCATCGAGCACAGCGGGGGCGGCATAGAGCTCCTCGGTCGAACGCTCGGCATGAAGCGCCACGGCATCGCCCGAGGAAACCGTCCCGTGCAGGAGCGCTGCCGCCTCGACGCCCGAAAGATCGAGAGCACGGGCTGCAGCCGCGGCGGGCACGGGCAGGCGCTGCAGCCCCAACCATGCGGCAACGGCAGCAGCGCGGTCGCCGGCATCCAGGGCCCCGAGCAGCGCGCGCTCGCCCGCGGAGAGGTCACGCGAGCGGCGGCACCGCGAAAGAAGAACGCGACCGCCGCCAAGTAGCGAAATCGGAGAGTGCGACAGGATGACGGCATGATCGCCGGCGCGCAACGGCAACGGCCGCTCCAAGCGCACCTGCACCACACGCGTCTCGCCGACCGCGAGGGGCGGCTCATCGTCCAAAAGCATAATGCGACCGAGCACCTCGGCCGTGCCCGCCATCACGTGCACGCGCGTGCCCGAGGCAAGAACGCCGGATCGCGCGCCGTCGTGCCCCACATATGTCAGCCGCATCAAAAAGCGCAGCGTCTGCCCCACGCAACCCTCGACGCCGAGCATCTCACCGCGCTTGAGGTGCGCCACGCCATCACCCACCAGGTTCAGGGCGACACGCTGACCCGGAACCGCGCGCTGGGTATCCCCGTGAACTTGCATGCCACGCACGCGACAGTGCGTTCGCGACGGCAGTGCGACAAGCTCGTCGCCAACCGATACAGGCCCGTCGTGCAGCGTGCCCGTCACGACGGTTCCGGTGCCGCGGATACTAAAGCAGCGGTCGATAGGGAGACGGGGCGTATCGCCCGAGCCCGCGGTCGCCTCTAGGCGCTCCGACAGGCACGAGCAAACCGCGTCATCGAGCACTGCGAGCAACTCGCCCAAGCCCTCGCCCGTCTTGGAAGACACTGGCACCACCGAGGCCCCCGCAAACACGGTGCCCTCAAGAAAAGCCTCGACGTCGAGCTCGGCGAGCTCCGCCGTCTCGTCATCGACCAGATCGCGCATCGTGAGCGCGACGACCATGTGCGTGACACACAAAAGCTCCAACACGTGCACGTGCTCTCGCGTCTGCGGCATCACGCCCTCAACGGCAGAAACCACCAGCAACGCAACGTCCACGCCCGTGGCGCCCTGCACCATCGCGCGCAGATAGTGCGCATGCCCGGGCACGTCGACCAAGCCGACAATCTTGCCGCTCGGCAGCACCAGCTCGCCAAAGCCGAGCTCTGTGGTCATGCCGCGGCGCCGTTCGACCTCCAGACGGTCGGGGTTTTTGCCGGTCAGCGCCTCGATGAGCGCCGACTTGCCGTGATCGACATGGCCCGCCGTTCCAACGACAACGGGACATTCGACAAGCTCGCACGCGGTCATCGACGCAAACCCGCTCGCACGGCAGCGGCCAATGCAGATGCGCACAGATCAAGGTCGGTATCGTGCAAAAGCGTGCGGACGTCAAACAGCACCTGTTCGTGCCGCACGCGCGTGACGACCGGCATGTCGGGCTCCTGAACCATGGCGCGCTTCAGGCCATCGGCGGATAGGCGCCCATCGACGGGGCAGACGGCAACGCAAAAGGTTGGGAGCTCGACAGTCGGCAGCGACCCGCCGCCGGGGGCAGAGGCGCCCTCGACAACCTGCAGCTCCACCGCGTCCTCGCACTGAAACTCGCGAAGTTTGCGCAGCATGCGGTCGTGTAGGCGCTTGGCCTGACGCTCGAGCGGAACCGGCGCGCCGGAAAGCATGTTGAGCACCGGGATCTCCCGATATGCCGTATCGGAGCCGGCCACATAAAGGCGCAGGGTGGCCTCGAGCGCCGCGAGCGTGAGCTTGCCGGGGCGAAGCGCGCGCATAAGCGGATGAGAGGCGCAGGCGGCAATCGCCTGGGCGCTGCCGAGAATAATGCCCGCCTGCGAAGCGCCGAGCAGCTTGTCCCCCGAGCACGAGACAACGTCGGCGCCGGCGCAAAGCGAGGCGGACGTGAGCTTTTCCCCCGCATCGGCGAGTACCCCATCTGCCAGCAAAGCGCCCGAGCCTTGGTCCTCGTAAAGCAAAAGGCCATGTTCATGCGCCAGCGCAGAAAGCTCCGCCGCCGAGACCTCCTCGTGAAAGCCCTCGATACGGTAGTTGGAAGGATGAACTTTCAGGATCATCGCCGTGTTGGGCGTAATGGCGCTTCGATAATCATCCAGATGCGTGCGGTTGGTAGAGCCCACCTCGACAAGCTTGGCGCCCGAGGCCGCCATGATGTCGGGGATGCGGAAGCTTCCGCCCACCTCGACAAGCTCGCCGCGGCTCACGATGACCTCTTTGCCAGCCGCGTGCGCGGCAAGCACCAGCAGCACCGCCGCGGCATTATTGTTGACAACCAAGGCGTCCTGCGCCCCCGTGAGTGTGCGCAGCAGGCGCGCGGCATGTTCCTTGCGGCCCCCGCGAGCGCAAGTCGCGACGTCATACTCGAGCGTGCTGTAGCTGCGGGCGACGTCTGTCACCGCCTGCACCGCTGCGGGAGCGAGCGGAGCACGGCCCAGATTGGTGTGAATCACAACGCCTGTCGCGTTGACGGCGGGACGCAGGGTCGGCAGCGACAGGCGGTGGCACCGCCGCTCAATGGCCAAGGCGAGCTCGCGCTTGTTCCTTGCGGGGACGCCGGAGCGAATCGCCGCGCGCTCGGCATCGAGCTCGACATCGATCGCCTCGCGCACGATCGTATCGCCCGCATCGCCGGCAGCCTTCATGACCGGCCACTCCACCAGCAGCTCGTGGACAGCGGGAATGGAGCGCAGGCGGTCGCGCACCTCGGCGGGCATGGATTCGCAGTCGCTCATGGAAAGCCTTTCGACATATTCAATAAAAAGCAGGTCCCCCACGATCATCGTCGGCCACCAAATGGCGACGCGCACGCAAAAGGGACAGGTCCATTATGGCAGCTCGTGGCAAGACGGCGCAGCGCCTCGTTCAAAACCTGCCAAAATAAACCTGTCCCTCTTTGGTCGGTTATGGCCTGGGGCCTTTAGGCCTCCCTGTTGGCGTAGATATACCAGTAACCCAGCGCCACGATCAGGGCGCCGCCCACGATATTGCCGAGCGTAGCGAAGGAAAGATTGAGCGCCAGGCCCGCCGCGTTGAGGGCGTCGGCGCCGGCGACATCAGCTCCATAGCCGCAGGAGTGCATCAAAATGCCCATGGGCAAAAAGTACATGTTGGCGACGCAGTGCTCAAAACCGCAGGCCACAAAGGCGGCAATGGGGAGCAGAATACCCACGACCTTGTCGACCACGGTTTTGCCGGCGGTACCGATCCATACGGCCAGGCACACAAAGATGTTGCACAGGATGCCGCGGAAGAAGATGGTGACGGCATCGATCGTAACCTTACCGGCGGCGACGCTCACCATGGTGTTGGCAACCGCCTCACCGTTGAGCTTGTAAATGGCTGCCATGTAAATCAAAAAGACAACGAACAGGGCGCCGGCAAAATTGCCGATCCACACAATAGCCCAAGCCTTGAGCATCTGGACGAGCGTGATCTTTTTGCTCTTAAGCGCGCAGACCATCAGCGAGTTGCCGGTAAACAGCTCCGCGCCGCAAATGAGCACGAGCACCAGTCCCAGGCAAAAAGCAAGACCGCCCACGAAGCGCTGGGCGCCCCAGCCAAGCGTGGGATCGCTCAGAAAGACCGTGAAGAACAGGCCGCCGAAGGAGATGAACGCGCCGGCGAACATGGCAAGCATAAAGGCCTTCGAGGTCGGTAGGTTGGCCTTGGTAACACCGGCAGCCTCGGTCTTGGCCTCGATCGCGGCGGGCGCCAGGCAATCGGGGGTGGGATAGTCTGCCTTGCTCTGTGCCATAGCAGCCACTTCTTTCTTACGACTTGGGACCGGCATTGCCAATGAATGTGTCCCGCGACGGATGGTCAAAAACAAAACAGGTCAGAAGTAAACGTACCTCTGACCTGCAAATTACATGGAGCGGGCGACGGGAAGTCCAAGGATTTGCTTCACAAATCCTTGTTTCGCTGCGGGCCTTCGGCCCTTGCGTGCTGCGCTGGAAAATGCTCACGCATTTTCTCAGCTTCGCACCCTGGCGGGTTCGATCCCCGTCACCCGGCACGCCTACGAAAACGGCTTTGGTCCCAAAAGGGGTCAAAGCCGTTAGCCAATCTTATGGAGCGGGCGACGGGAATCGAACCCGCGTCATCAGCTTGGAAGGCTGGGGTTCTACCATTGAACTACGCCCGCAAGATATGGTCGGGACGACAGGATTTGAACCTGCGACATCCTGCTCCCAAAGCAGGCGCGCTACCAAACTGCGCCACGTCCCGAAGGTGTTGAGCAGCTAAGGTCTAAACCTTGCGTGTCCCAAAGCGAAGGAAATTATAGGTGAGACTCCCCGCCTGTGCAAGCGACGATACCCTAGCTCCTCGAATGTGCGACAAACCGGCTGTGGAGCAGACCGATCGCAAACGCCACCACGGCAACCGGCGCCCACGCGGCTCCAATGTCTGCCAGCGGCAGCGCGTCAAACGGCAGCCATACGCCCGCCAAAAAACGCATCGCGGACCGACGTGATCACGCTCTGCACCGCGACAACGCCGCCGACCCAAACCCACACCTGCGGATGCGCATCGCAAAAACCGTGCACCAGGCCCATAAGCACCAGCACGATGGCGACGGGATACAAGGCGTTGAGCATGGGCACCGAGAACATGAGGATCATGTCGAGGCCCACGTTGGAGAGCACGCACGAAAACGCTGCGAACACAAAGGCGAGCACCGCAAAGGGACGGCGCATGGCCTCCTCGGAAGCCTCCGCTCCCCCTTTAACCACATACGTCTCGCAGAAGTAACGCGAGCAGCAGCTGATAAGGCCGATGCACACGTTCATGCAGGCGAGGAAAAAGATCGCAAAGACCACGACCGTGCCGGCAAGCCCAAAATGCATGGAGGCCGAACGGGCGAGGATGGCGGCGCCGTTGGTGGCGTCGGGCATCACGGTGCCGAGCTGCATACCGGCAAGGCCCAAGCCGCAGTAGATGATGGCCATGAGCACGCCGGCGATCACACCAGAACGCGAAATCTCGAAGGCCACGCGCTTGTCATCAGTCACGCCCAGCTCGTGGATGGTCTCGGCGATGATAATGCCAAAGGCGAGCGACGCGAGCAGATCCATGGTCTGGTAGCCGGTCAAAAAGCCCTGCACGGCGGCACCTGCATCGTAGGGAGCCTGAGGCGCGGCAGCCGGTCCCAGCGGCGAGATCACGGCAGCACCCACGACCAGAACGATGAGCGCAATGAGCGCGGGGCCCGTAATGCGGCCGAGTACGTGCGTGATGACGCCTGGACGCAGCGTGAGCGCAAACGCGACGATAAAGAAGCCAACGGCGAACACCAGACGCGCCGTGCCGAGCGAGACGCCCTCGGGCAGCAGCGGCACCAGCATCTCGAAGGCTGTGGAGCTCGTGCGCGGAATAGCCAGGCACGGACCGATGGCCAGATACACCGCTGCGACAAAGAACTCGCCGAACTTGGGGTGCACGCGGCCGGCAAGCTCGCGCGCCGTTCCGGCAAGCGCCACGGCGATAAAGCCCATGACGGGCAGGCCGATGGCAGCGATCAGAAAGCCGAGCATGGCGACCAGCGTGGCAAAACCTGCCTGCAGCGCCAGCAGCGGCGGAATAATGAGGTTACCGGCGCCAAAGAGCATCGAGAACAGGGCGATGCCGACCGTGACGACATGGTCGGAGCGCAAGCCGCGCGGGGCGGATGAAGCCATGGGCACACCTTTCGGGTCGAAACTAAAACGGAACGGGCAAAAGACCCGTCCCGCAAGTATATACGCTTTAGCAGGCTAAATCGCGCAAAGCGTCAATCGCGGTATCGACTTCCTCGTTCGTGTTGAAATACCCAAACGAGAAACGAACGACACCCTGGCGCTCGGTCCCCAACGCGCGGTGCATGAGCGGAGCGCAATGAGCGCCGGGGCGCGTCGCAATCCCCCACCCCTGCATGAGCGCGTCCGAGATCTCGGCCGAATCGATATCGCCCACGTTGAGCGAGACGATTGCCGAGCGCGCAGGCTGGTCAAACGCGCCGTAGAGCGCAATGCCAGGAATTTCGCGAACGCCAGCGAGGAAGCGCTCGGCCAACACACGTTCTTGAGCCGCAATCGCCTCCACCCCGCCCTGGGCCTCGATAAAGTCGAGGCCGGCGGAAAGACCGGCGATACCGTGGCCGTTGAGCGTGCCCGCCTCGAGGCGCGTGGGCCAATCAAGCGGCTGCAACGCATCGAAGCTGTGCACGCCCGTGCCACCCATAGCCCACGGAGCCACATCGATGCCCTCAGCCACGGCCAGGCCGCCGGTGCCTTGAGGTCCCATGAGCCCTTTGTGGCCGGTAAAGCACACCACGTCGAGCCCCATGGCCTGCATATCGATATGCGCCGTGCCGGCAGACTGCGAGGCATCGACGATCACGAGAGCGCCGTCCGCATGGGCCATGGCAGCCACGCGTGCAATGTCGACCGCGTTGCCGGTCACATTGGAGGCGTGCGTCACCACCACGACACGCGTGCCCGGCGTGACCAGCTGCTCGAGCTCGTCGTAGTCGAGCACGCCGTTCGCGTCGCAGCCCGTATGCTCAACGGTCACGCCCTGCTCTGCCGACAGGCGGTTGAGCGGACGCAGCACGGAGTTGTGCTCGAGCACCGTCGTGACCACACGGTCGCCGGGGCGCACCACGCCATTGATAACGGTGTTGAGGGCCGCCGTGGAGTTGGGCGTAAAGCACACATGGTCAGCACGCGGACAGCCCAGCAAGCGCGCAAGCTTGGCGCGGCAGCCGTGGATGGTACGCGCCGCATCGAGGGCACCCGACGTGGCGCCGCGCCCGGCATTGCCGAGCGAGCACATCGCCTGCGTCACGGCATCGATGACCGCCTGCGGCTTGTGCATGGTCGTCGCCGCGTTATCCAGATAGATCATCGCACGACCTCCCACATGTCGATCACCGTAAAGCCCTCGGTGGGAATGCCCGCCGCGGCAAGCTCGGCGCGCAGCAGCTCCTCATCGGCAGGCGACGCCTTCCACGCCAGACCGCAGCCGGCAGCGACCTCCCCGGGTACGGGAATCGTTCGCCCGGGAAGGCCGCGCTCGATGCACAGGGTCTCGCAGCCCATGGCGGCCGCCGTGGTGGGAAACGTGATGACAAGCGCCGGGCGCTTCTCCCTCATGGCAATCCCACCCAGGCGCTACGGACGCACGACGCGGCCGGCCTGCTCCATCTTTTCAACGATCACGTACATGTTCGTGACATCGCCCACCGCAAGCTGGTCTTTAATGCCATAGTGGTCGAGGCAGGTACCACAGGTGAGAACCTCGACACCCTGCTCGGCCAGACCCTTCAGGTCGTCGAGCACCGGAGAGCCCTCGACGGTGAGCTTGGCGCCGCCGTTGTAGAAGAGCATCGTGGCGGGCAGCTCCTCCTGCTGCGTCACGGCGAAAATAAAGGCCTTCATGAGCTTGTGGCCCAGCTCATCGTCGCCGCGGCCCATGCAATCGGTGTAGACGGCAACGACCAGCTTGCCCTTACCGGCGCCGGCGCCACAGAAAGCGGCACCGTCCTGCTCGGGCACGTCCACGGCAACGGCGCCGGCGGTTGCCACGGTCACGTGCCACTCGGCATCTGCAACCTTCTCGACCGAGGCCGTACAGCTCTTTTCCTGCGCCATCTTGGAGATGTTCTTGACGGCGGTCTCGTTGTCGACCGAGGTCACCACAACACCCTCGCCACCGAGTGATTTCAGAGCCTTGAGCGTCTTGACGACGGGCAACGGGCAGGCATCGCCCATGGCATTGACTTCAATCTTGGTAGACATAGCAAATTCCTTTCGAATGCGGCCGCCCAAAACGACGGGCGGCCGCATAAACGGTTTTCTTTAGCGCACAACGCGAACGGCAGAACCGCCCGGCACCGCCTCGCACACGCGACCAATAACGGCGGCGATGCGATCCTCGGCATGCAGACGACGCGCGAGCTCATCCACATCGGCAGCAGGTGCTGCGATGAGCAGGCCGCCCGAGGTCTGCGGATCGTACAGCGCATCCAGCATGCCCGGCTCCAGGTCATCGTCTGCCGCCACGCGCGGACCAAAGAAGTCCTGGTTGCGGTAGGCGCCGGCGGGGATAATGCCCAGACGCGCCATGTCGAGCACCTGGTCAAAGAGCGGCACCGCCCCCGACACAAGCTCAATCTGCACACCCGAGCCCTCGGCCATCTCGCACGCGTGTCCGATCAGGCCAAAGCCCGTGACATCGGTGCAGCCGTGAAGCTCAAGTTCCTCGGCCAGACGAATCGGCGCCTCGTTGAGGGTGCGCATCGAGTCAAACATGGCTGCGGCCTCGTCCTGCTCGATGAGCTCGCCCTTGATGGCCGTGGTGATGATGCCCGAGCCAACCGCCTTGGTCAGCAGTAACGCATCGCCCACGCGCGCGCCGCTGTTGGCGAGCATGCGGTCGAGCGCGACAAAGCCGCTCACGGACAGGCCGTACTTGGGCTCCTCGTCGTTGATGGTGTGGCCGCCCGCGATGGAGCAACCCGCCTCGACGCACTTGTCGGCGCCGCCCGCCAGAATCTGCCCGGCAACCTCAACGCCCAGGCAACTGGAAATGCACAGGAGGTTCATGGCATGGCTCGGCCGACCGCCCATGGCGTAGATGTCCGACAGCGAGTTAGCCGCGGCGATCTGGCCAAACAGGAACGGGTCGTCGACCATCGGCGGGAAGAAGTCGATGGACTGCACGAGGCCCAGGTTTTCGCCCACACGGAAGACACTCGCATCGTCGGAGGTATCGAACCCCACGAGCAGGTTGTCGTTATGCACATTGGGTAAGTCGCCCAGGACCTGGGCGAGGGCTCCAGGAGCCAACTTAGCGGCTCAACCAGAGGCGGCGGTCATCTGCGTGAGCTTCACGAGTTCATCAGCCATCGATTCCTCCTCTCATAGGTCAATCAGTTCCTCCCAGTATACGCATGGCGGCGCCGAGAGCGGGTGACTTATCGCGCCGGCCCTCTACGCGAGCGCCAGTGCGCGAATGGCCGCATCGACCGACGGCCAGCCCGACGGCATGACACAGGTCCACGCAATGGCGCCATCCGTTTTTCACCACCGCGGCCTTCGCGGCCGTCGAACCGATGTCGATACCAATGCCAACCTCGGCGTACCCCCCCCTCGCATGTGACAAAGGGGCTGTCCCTTTGTCACATTATCGGCAAACCAGATGGATTCTCTTGGCATCGAAGTGCATGCGCAGCGTCTCGCCTGCTTGCGGCAGCTCATCGACAGGCATGCCCACTTTGTTGACCTTCCACTGCAGACGCGTGGGCGCATCGGCACGCGGCGCGTCCAGCAGCACCAGCCGCTCAAAGCGCGAATCGCTCACACGGGCCACGTGCAAATCATAGCTGTTGCGGCCCCGCGCGGTGCGATTGTCAACATGGAAGTAGCTCGCGCGAATGCCCAGGTACGCCACGTCGTCGGGCACCTCACGACCTACATTAAACGTTCATGCCCCAATCGAGGGCCTCGACCATCCTGGGGTCCGATCTTGCGCGCCCGGCTTGTGTTCTTGCAGCCCGTCAAGCGCAGCGCGGCCAAGGTTTGCGGCCGGCGGACTACATCTTCGACGGAGCCGATCTCCTCCACATGCCCGTTATGCATCACGCAGATGCGCTCGCACAGACGGCACGCCTCGTCGATGTCGTGGCTCACGTAGAGCACGGTGCGGTTGCACACATCGAACAAGTCGAGCATGTTCTGCTCGAGTGCGCTCTTAAGATAGGAATCGAGCGCGCTCATGGGCTCGTCGAACATAAAAATGCCCGGGTGCGCTGCCACCATACGCGCAAGCGCCACGCGTTGCTGCTGACCGCCCGAGAGGCGCGCGGGGTAGCGGTCGGCGAAATCGGCCAGTCCAAAGATACCCAGGTAGCGCTCGGCAAGTTGCCTGCGCGCCGCGGCGTCGCCTGCACCCTCAACGCCGGCGCACACGTTATCGGCCACCGTCATATTAGGGAACAGCTGATAGTTTTGGAACAGCAGGGCGCACTTGCGCTCCTGGGGCGACAGATTGATGCCCGACACCGAGTCAAAAAAGGGTTCACGCCGTTGACGACGATCTTGCCCTCGTCGGGCGTCTCCACGCCGGCAATACAGCGCAAGGTGCAGCTCTTGCCGCATCCGGAGGCGCCGAGCAGCGCCACGCGCTCCTCGCTGGCCTCAAGCTGCATGTCGAGCACAAACCCGGGATAGCGCTTTTTAATATCCAGAACGAGCGACATGGCTATCGACCTCCCTTTGCGACCGTGTCATCGCGCATGAGCTCGGCCAGCGCCTCGCGATCGATACGCAAGGCATCACCACCCGCCGGATCGAGCGAATCGCCCTGTCCGGCGAGTTCTTTGGCCTGCCTGCGCTCCGCGCAGGACAGGCCGCGCTCGCGGTACTTTTGCGAATGCGCCGTATACATATTGATGAACAGAATGACCAGGAAACTGAACACGATCACGACGGCGACCCAAAAGAGGGCCACCGACGTGTTGCCGCCCATCCACTCAAAGTAGATGGCGATGGGGATAGTCTGGGTAATGCCGGCGTAGTTGCCCGCAAAGAACAGGGTGCAGCCAAACTCGCCCATCGCGCGAGCGAAGGCGAGCACCGTGCCGGCGGCAATCGAGGGCCAGCCGAGCGGCATCATGAGCTTGGCAAAGATGCGACGTTCGGACCATCCCAAGGTTCGCGCGGCGTCGAGCATCTGCGTGTCGAGGCTCTCGAAGGCTCCGAGCGCCGTGCGGTAGACCAGCGGAAACGACACAACGACGGCCGAAATGACCGCCGCGGGCCAGGTAAAGACGATCGAGATGCCGTGCGCGATGAGCCACTGGCCCACCCCGGTCGAGCGGCCAAACAGCATGAGGAGCAGAAAGCCGCAGACCGTGGGCGGCAGCACCATAGGAATCGTAAAGACCGAGTCGAGCAGGCCCTTGATGCGACTCGAGGTACCCATAGTCTTCCACGCGGCGAACAGGCCCAGCGCAAAGGAGATCAGCAGGGCAAGGCCGCTCGTTTTTATGGACACCCAAAACGGGCGATAGTCGATGTCGCCCAAAAAGGAGGCCAGAGAGGTCCAGGGCCCCTGCTCATCCCGCAACACGACAGACGATGCTTCTACCATTTGAGCGCTATCAAGCCAATGCGCGCCGCCCTTGGCATCACCCGAGGCCGATGCAATCACCACATAGCGGTCCCCATCCGCACCGCGCTCGTCAAAGCCATAGGTATACCCGCCGGTATCAAACGTTGTTTCCGCCGTGACACACCAAGGAAGATCCACGTCCCCTAGCTGCGCACCTCCCATGGAGTTTGCGCTGTCGAGCTCACAGACGAGGGCCTTGAGACCCGATACGCACTCGTTGTCCTGCGGATCCAATCCATACTTCTCGACCGCCTTGGGCGATATCCACACCACAACGCGATCGGCAGCAGGCGCCACTACAAGGTCCACGTCCTCGTCAACGGGAAACCGGTAGCCCTCAGGCTGGCCCTCCATGGCACGAGCGGTCCCCTTGGCCAACCGCTCAAAACCCTCGATCCCATAGGAAAGCCCATGAGCGGTCGCAGCAACCTGGGCCCCGTCCTCAGCGTCCCCAGCAAACGCAAATCCCGGCACCCAGCAAAGCGCGAAGGTCAAAGCACAGGCGACAAGCATGCGGAATTTATTAAGCACGAAAAGCTCCAAGCGAATACAAGGACGGAGTGAAACACAAAACGATGGAATTATCGCGCCAAGCCGCACTACGCGGAAAGCTCAAAGCCGTAGTTAGCCCAAATCTTCTGGGCGGACTTGCTGGACAGGCAGAAGTCGATGAACGCCTTGGCCTCGTCGGCGTGCTCGGAGATCTCGGCAACGGCACCCGGATACACGACGGGCTTATGCGAGTCCTCGGGGCACACGAAAGCCTCCTCGATGCCGTCATAGCGGAAGATATCAGAGCTGTAGACAAAACCTGCCACGCAGTCGCCCGTAGAGACGTAGGCCGCAGCGGTGCCGACCTTGTCGGCCAGGGCAACCTTGTCGGCGAGCTCGGGTGCATATTCGCCGTCGTCGCCCTCGGTGCCAGTATAGAGGCCCACGGAGGCCAGCGCCTGGTTGGCATACTTGCCGGCGGGGACGGTCTTGGCGTCGCCGATGGCGATCTTGCCGTCCAGATTCGCAACGTCGGCGATGGCCTCGATCTTGGTGTTGGAGCCCTCAGCGCGAATGATCACAAGGTCGTTGACGAACATATCCTCACGGGTGTCGGTGTCGACGAGCCCGGCGGTCTCGGCGTCGTCCATGGTGCCCTTGGAAGCGGTGATGAGCACGTCGACCGTGGCGCCGGCACGCATCTGCTCGACGAGGTCGCCGGAGGCCTTAAACTGCGTGTCGGCAAACGTGGTGCCGGTCTGCTCGGTGTAGAGCTCTTGAACCTCGGGCAGGGCCCTCTCGAGCGAGTTGGCGGCAAAGACCTGCAGCTCGACAGCCTTCTTCTTAGAGGAAGACTTGGCGGAGCCGGCATCTGAACCAGCGAGCTCGGACGTCTTGCTGCCCGAGCAGCCAGCAAGACCAAGGCCGGCAGCGGCGACAGCAGAAAGCGAGACAAAACCGCGGCGAGAAACCAAATCGAACATATTCAACCCTTTCGGACCTTATGCCCGGGCACCCCACCGCGGGCTTTAATCTGCAATCAGATTATACTTCTGCGCGAATAATGATAGTGAGAAATTATTCTCACCAGAGAATATAGTTTCGAGTTAGCGTACACCTCGGCGTCGCTTCGGCGGAAAACAAAGGCGGAGCAGCCCGTAAGGTCGCTCCGCCGCAGGTAAGCCGCTTAGTTGGTATGTCCGCCGCCCGCCGTCATCTGGGCCGCATGCTCCAGCTGGTCGCTCACGGCCTCCCAGCTTTCGCAGGCGGCCTTCGTAGAACCGGGAAAGTTTACGACAAGTGTATGACCTCGTTGCATGCAAATAGCGCGTGAGAGCATGGCGCGGCGCGTCTTGGTCATCGAGTACGCACGGATTGTCTCGGCAATACCCGGCACATCGCGGTCGCAAACGGCACGCGTCGCCTCGGGCGTCACATCGCGCATCGAAAGCCCCGTGCCGCCGCAGGTGAGCACGACATTGGCGTGGCACTCATCGGCGGCTTCCACAATGGCATCACCAATCTCGCTGACGTCGTCGCGCACGACCACATGTGAGGCGACCGTCCAGCCCTGCGCCTCGATGAGTTCCTCGAGTGCGGCTCCGGCCTCGTCCTGAGCAAGATCGCGCGTATCCGAGCACGTCACGATTGAAATCTTCAACTCCATAGCGATCCTCCTATAGCACCGTTCCCTCAGGCAGGTCGACGCGAACAACGTCCACGACATCTCCCGCCTTGAGCTCGCACGGTCCTTCGTCAATACGCAGCAGGCAGTTGGCCCGCTGCATCGTGCCGAGCAACGCCGAATTCTGCGTCTTGGCCTCGGTCACCAACAGCTCACCGGTCTCGGGGTCGCGCAAAACCGTGGCGCGATCGAAGAAGCGTCGGTCCTGGCGCTTTTTCACGCCGTGTGTGAGCGTCGCCTGCTGCACGGGACGCGCCCCCTCGGCAAAACCACGCATCTTGCGGATCGCCGGGCGCGCGAGCATCTCAAAGCCCACATACGCCGCCGCTGGATTGCCCGAAAGCCCCAGGTAGGGCTTGCCCCCAAGCAGGCCAAACGTGATGGCCTTGCCGGGACGCATCGAGATGCGATCGAACAGTACCTCGCCCTCGCGCCGGACGAGCGCCGTCACATAGTCGTAGTCGCCCGCCGAGGCGCCACCGCTCGTAATGACAAAATCGCACTCCTGCACGGCATGATGCACCAGCTCGGCGATCGCCTGCTCATCATCGGGCGCAATGCCGTAGAACACGGGCTCGGCGCCGGCATCGAGTGCCTCGGCCATCAGCGCCGAGGAGTTGGAATCGCGAATCTGACCACGCGCCGGCAGCTCACTCGGCGCGACCAGCTCCGTGCCCAGCGAGATGATGCCCACACGTGGGGCAGCGTGCACCTTCACGCTCGCGTATCCGGCGCTTGCCAGCAAGCCGGCGCCGGCCGGAGCCACGACCTCGCCGGCGTGCATCACAACATCGCCGGCATGGGCCTCCTCGGCAGCAGAGCGAACGTTCTCCCCTACCTTGGCCGGCGCCGAGAAGCTCACGCGTGAGCCCTCGTTGCCATTGCCGTCAAGCACCTCGACAATCTCGTATTTCACCACGGCATCCGCACCCTCGGGCACCGGCGCACCCGTCATGATGCGGACCGCCTCGCCCGGGGCGATTGCGCCCTCAAACACATGGCCCGCGGCCTCGTGTCCGATAACGTCGAGCGTCACCGGCGCCTCGCCAGACGCCTGCACCAAGTCCGCCGAGCGCACGGCATATCCGTCCATAGCGCTGTTGGCAAACGGCGAGATGTCGATATCGGCCACCGCGTCCTCGGCCAAGGGAAGACCGGCGGCCTGCCACACGGGAATCTCGATGAGATCCGTCGGAACAACATGCGACAGAACAATCGACTGCGCGTCCTCCAGCGGAATGAGTTTCTCTGCCATATGCACCTCTTAATGCCACGGCGCACAACAGGAGCGCCGATTCTTTATGCTTGTCTCAGTATAATCCCCCGACGCACGACCGCGACTCGGCCTGTACCCGCAAATACACCTGTCGGTTGCAGGCCGCGAAACAGAATGGAAACCAACCCACCGGCTCGTCGCGTTTACCGCGTTTTATAATGCTTGCGTTACAACCTAAAAGAGGAACATATGGCTCATAACGACAAACCCGAAAGCGCAAACGAGGCGCAGGATCATTCCCAGCCGCTCGACGACGGCGGCCTTTTCTCCCTTAGCGACGTCATCATGGCAGGCAGGCAACAGCTCACCCGCTCCGAGCATCTCTTGGCTGCCGACACACTCCGCAACGCCCGCAACCTACTCGCGAGCGCTAAGTTGCTCGTACTCGTCGTCATCGTCTCGCTCGCCATGGGCGTTGCCGCTTGGGCGTTTTTGGCCTCGCTGAATATCGCGACCGACTATCGCGAGCACCATGCATGGGTCTACGCCTTGCTTCCTGTTGTGGGCGTTGCCACCGCATGGGTGTACAAAAACCACGGCCTTGCCGCCAAACGAGGCAACAACCTGGTCATCGACTCCGCTCTGGGCACACGTCTCATCCATATGCGCATGGCCGTCCTCACCTTCGTCTGCTCCACGCTCACGCACCTAACGGGCGGATCGGCCGGTCGCGAGGGAGCCGCGGTACAGATTGGCGGCACCATCGCCAGCAACATCTCGAGCCTCGCCCACCTCAAAAAGCATGACCACCACGACCTCATGCTCGCCGGCATCTCGTCGGCCTTTGGCGCCGTATTCGGTTCGCCCCTTGCCGGCGCGTTCTTTGGCATGGAGATGTGTTTTATCGGCAAGATCGACTACACCGCGGGCATCTACTGTCTGGTCGCCTCGTTTACCGGCTACTTTACATCACTCGCCCTGGGTACCGAGTACGAAGCGAATGTCATCGCCAGCGTTCCCAACATGACACCACGGACGGTTGCCATCGTTGTTATCAGCGCCATTATCTTCGGTCTGACGGCACGCCTCTTTGCCTGGTCGGTTCGAACCGTCAAAAGCCTGTACGGTCGCTTTATCACCAACTACCTTGCTCGCGCACTCGTGGGCGCGCTCGTGGTGCTCGCGGCATACGCGATGCTCGACGCCTGGAAGTATGCCGGCCTTGCCACCTGGCTCTCGGGCGCCGGGTTCGCCGGTAACACGACCCTTGCCGACGCAGCCATCAAGCTCGTGGTGACGGCGCTTACCCTGGGTGCGGGCTTCCAAGGCGGCGAGGTCACGCCCCTGTTTGGCATCGGCGCGGCGCTCGGCGGCTGGATCGGTTGCCTCGTCGGTATCGACCCCAGCTTTCTGGCGGCGCTGGGCATGCTCGGTGTTTTCTGCGCCGGCCTTAACGTGCCCATCACCACCTGTATGATGGCCATCGACCTGTTCCACGGCACGGCAGCCGGCTTCTTCGTGATCGTGGCGTTTATCAGCTATCTTGTCGGCGGCCACCGCGGCGTATATCCCGCGCAGCGCATTGTCTCGCCTAAACGCCGTTCGCTTATTGTGGATGAGGGCGGTACGGTAGCAGATGCTATCGAGCGCCACAACGACCTGATAGAGTAGACGTTAGTATTCGCCGTGCAGCCACAATCGGGGGCAATTCGACCTGAGCGCGACCGCACCGTCACGTCATACGCCAGGAGTCGCCCCATGCACGCAACTGATTTTGGTCGCACGCTCATAATCGCCAACCCTGCCGCCCAGTCGGGTGCGGCGCGCGAGGTCGCTGAGCGCCTGCAGCGCTTTTTGGACATGACCGCGCGCGCATCCCAGTTTGATCTGGTGCTAACCGAGCACATGGGACACGCCAAGGAGCTTGCCGCACAGGCTCAGGGCTATCGTACCGTTATCGCACTCGGCGGCGACGGCGTGATCCACGAGGTCGTCAACGGGCTTATGACACAGGATGAGGCGGTCCGGCCCGCTCTTGCCGTCCTGCCCGTAGGCTCCGGCAACGATTTTGCCCAAACGCTCGGTATCGATGATTTCTCCGGTAAGGATTTTGGCGCGCTGCTCACCTGCGAGCTGCAGCGTCAGGACATCGGGCGCATTCGCTCATGGAACCCCGCAAACGGCAGCGGCGAGGCTTCCGTTGTGTACTACGACCAGACGCTTTCGGTCGGCATCGATGCCGCCATCGGCCTGGGCACCACCGAGCTGCGCAAAAATGACCGGCTTGACGGGCGCGCCGCTCTACACCCTCTCGGGTCTGGAGCAGTTTGGCCTGCGCTATCGCAACTACCTCATGACAGTCAGCTTTGACGGGGCGCCCGCCGAGCGCGTGAGGGCGATTATCATGGCGATTCAGCTGGGCCCCACGTATGGCTCGGGCTATCGCATCTGCCCCGATGCCGACCCCTGCGACGGCATGCTCGACGTCTGCTACGCATGCGGCCCCGTCCCTCGCGCGATTGCCCTGCCTATGTTCCTCTCGGCCAAAGACGGCCACCATACCAAGTTGCCACCGGTTCGCATGCGCCGCTGCCGCCATGCCGAGCTCACCTTTGAGGAGCCCGACTACCCCATCCAAGCCGACGGCGAGCCCATCGTCGCCTCGCGCATCGAGGTCGACATCCTCGCCGGCGCCCTCCATGTCTGGCGCCCCACCCGCTAACCCAACCTAAGTTGCGGTGAAATAGGGACTGTTTATGCAGCAAGTGCCGCAAAACAATCCCTATTTCACCGCAACTTATGAGGAGGCTATTCGTCGCTGCCCGGTTTGCGACGGTTGGCCTTTTTAATGGCGTTGAAGTGCTTGTCATTGAGCCTGCGCTGGCGAGAGCGCTGAGGCACCTTGGTCTTTACGCGTCGGCGCGGTGGACGCCCGCGACGCTCAAGCTCAGCGCGCAGCTTACGCAGGCAGCTGCTACGGTTTTGGAACTGACTGCGGCTCTCGCGCGCCGTCACGGTAATCCCCGTGGGCCCATGCTTCATGCGCACCGCCGAGTCCGTCGTGTTCACGCCCTGCCCACCCGGGCCCGTCGCGCGAAACACCTGAACCTCGCAATCGCGTGCCAACTCCTCGACCGACATCTCGGCATAGTGCGCATACTCACGCCATCCCATCTTGTTCTCATCCATATCAACACCTCCCCTCATACAAAAAATGTGACAAAGGGACAGTCCCTTTGTCACATCGCATACCAATCGCTTGTGTTGCGCGCTTAGGCGAAGGTGATCTCGCCGGTCTCGCAGTCCATATCGGCGATGCGGGCCAAGCTCTCGACGCGGAAGCCGCGCTCGCGGAGCTTATCGCCGCCGCCCTGGAAGCCCTTCTCCACTGCAATGCCAATACCGGACACCTCGGCACCCGCAGCCTCGCAGATCTTGATGAGACCCTCGAGCGCGCAGCCGTTGGCCAGGAAGTCGTCGATAATCAGGACCTTGTCGCCCTCGGACAGGAAGCGCTTGCCGACGATGACCGGGTACTCCTTCTGCTTGGTAAAGGAGTAGATGGTCGTGGCATACTGCTCGCCGTCAAGGTTGATAGACTGCGCCTTCTTGGCAAAGACCACCGGCACGCCGCCAAAATGCTGAGCCGCGATGCAAGCCATGCCAATGCCCGAAGCCTCGATCGTCAGGATCTTGTTGATCTCGACACCCTCGAACAGACGGGCCCACTCGGCACCCATGTGGTCGAACAGCTCAACGTCGCACTGGTGGTTGAGGAAGGCGTCAACCTTAAGGACGTTACCGGCCTTTACGATGCCGTCATGGCGAATACGATCCTCAAGCTCCTGCATGGCGCAACCCCTTCTCGCGGCAACGATACCGCGCGATTAATAAACGTTGTTCGATAGTCTACCACGGACCGACCCCCGCCCGTCCCACAAGCCGCATCGCACCATAAAGCCGCAAGACCAGTAGATGGGCCGATTCGTGGCAAGCCTGCCTCCACAAGCTAATGGCGGGCGCGCACCCTCACCAAACGCACCATGGCAAGCGCAAAGCCCACGGCGGCCACAGCCATGAGCACGTAGAACACCGAACGGAAACCAAACAGGAACACATCCGGACGGCCTGCAACAAAACTGGTCACGGCCTCGCCCATCGCCACGCTCATCTGCCCATACAGGATATGCGACGCCGCCGTAATGCCCACCGCCATACCCGCATAGCGCGCTAGACTACCCAAGCTGCCTGCAAAACCGAGCGCCTCGCGCGGGGCCGAACCCATATACAGCGAGTTGTTGGGGCTCTGGAAAATCGACGTGCCGCACGACATAAACGCGGCACAGCACACGATCACAGGGATAGAAGAGTGCTCGTCGAGCGTGCTTACCGCAAAGAGACCGCACACGTACACGCCCAGGCCGACCGCCGTGGGGCCCTCGCAGCCAACACGGTCCGAAACCGTTCCAGAAAGCGGGCCGATAAAAGCATTCACCATCGGCAGTGCCAAAAAGAGCAGTCCGGAAATATCGGAGCTAAAGCCATGGGCGTCCTGAAAATAGAACGGCAGAATAAACTCGGATGCGCCAATGCCAACGAACACGATGAGCATGCAGGCAAGGTTGATGGTAAAGGCCGAATTTGCAAAGCAGCGACGAGCAGCCTCGATCAGGGACATGGGACGCTCGCCGGCCTCCGGCTTAACATGCGGCAGCGTATAGAGCCCCACGATAAACGAGATGACGCCAATGGGCAGGTTGATGAGGAAGATACTCTCCCAGGGAAAGCTTGCCACCAGCATGCCACCGAGCACGGGGCCACACATCATGCCGAGGGCCACGAAGGTCGCGAGAATACCCATAGCACGACCGCGTTCGCGCGCCGGAAACGACTCGGTGATGATACCCATGTTGTTGGCCATGGCCGCCGCGCAACCGACGCCCTGAACAATACGTGCCAGAATAAGAACCTCGAGCGAGGCCGAAAGGCCACAAAGCAGCGAGCCAACCGTAAAGACGATGACGCCCAGCTGGAACACATTCACCTTGCCGCGCACGTCGCCCAGGCGGCCAAACGGCAGCATAGCCACGCATGTCGCAAGCAGGTACACCGAACTCACCAGCTGAATGCGATCGAGGCCCACGCCCAGTTCCTTTTGCATCACGGGCAACGCCACGGTCACGACGGTCGAATCCAGGCACACCATAAACGTCATGATGAGCACGGTAAACAGAATCGCCCACTTGTTCTTGCCATGGGTGTCGCCCTCAAGGGCAATGTGCTCGCGGCGCAGCTGCTCTGCGGTTTTCTCCATATCCATCCTTTCGAGTGGCGCAACGCAAAAACGGGACCCCGATCGCCTGCAAACAGTCGCGATTGGGGTCCCGCCTACGGAATCGGAACGAAAGGTCGTCGAAGCTTTCTGCCAGCATCGGCGCCTCGTGCGAACGCTAGCCTAGCACTGCTCGAGCGCCTGCTCAAGGTCGGCAATCAGATCGGCCGTGTCCTCGAGACCGCACGACAGGCGTACCATGTCGGCAGAGATGCCGCAGGCGATGAGCTCCTCATCGTTCATTTGGCGATGGGTGGCGTTTGCCGGATGCAAGCAGCAGGTGCGGGCGTCGGCCACGTGCGTGGCGATCTGGGCGAGCTTAAGGCTCTTCATAAAGGTCTCGGCCGCCGCGCGACCACCGTTAAAGCCAAAGCTCACGACGCCGCAAGTACCGTTGGGCATGTACTTCTGAGCGATGTCATAGTACTTGTCGCCCTCCAGGCCCGGATAGCTCACGAAGCGTACCTTGGGGTGGCTCTGCAGGAACTTGGCGACCGCCAGACCATTCTCACAATGGCGCGGCATGCGCACGTGCAGGCTCTCGAGCGAGCTGTTCAGGAAGAACGCCGCCTGCGGGTTCTGCATGGGGCCGAGGTCGCGCATAAGCTGCGCAGTGGCCTTGGTAATAAAGGCGCCCTCGCGACCGAACTTCTCGGCATAGGTCACGCCGTGGTAGCTCTCGTCAGGCGTGGTGAGACCCGGGAACTTGTCCGCATGGGCCATCCAGTCAAACTGGCCATGGTCGACGATCACGCCACCCAGGTAGGCCGCATGGCCATCCATGTACTTAGTGGTGGAGTGCGTGACGATGTCGGCGCCCCACTCAAAGGGACGGCACATCACGGGCGTCGGGAAGGTGTTGTCGACCATCAGCGGTACGCCGTGGTCGTGCGCGGCCTTGGCAAAGCGCTCAATATCGAGCACGGCAAGGGCGGGGTTAGCAATCGTCTCGCCAAAGACAAGCTTGGTGTTGGGCTGGAAGGCTGCCTCGAGCTCCTCGTCGGTGCAGTCGGGGGCAACGAACGTGCAGGTCAAGCCCATACGACCCATGGTGTGAGCCAACAGGTTGTAGGTACCGCCGTAGATGGCGGAGCTCGCGACCACGTGATCGCCGGCGCCGGCAACGTTAAAGATCGCGAGGAAGTTCGCGGCCATGCCCGAGCTCGTGAGCATCGCTGCGGTGCCGCCCTCCATCTCGCAGATCTTGGCGGCAACCAAATCGCACGTGGGATTCTGCAGACGGCTGTAGAAATAGCCCGACTCCTCCAGGTCAAACAGCTTGCCCATGTGCTCGGACGTGTCGTACTTCCACGTGGTGGACTGGTAGATGGGCACCTGGCGCGGCTCCGCATCTCCCGGGTGATACCCGCCCTGAACACATGTCGTACCGATGGTCTGCTCGCTCATATCCAACTCCCTTACTTGGGTTTTGTTTTTATTCGGTTCACGATACCGCTACCCTGCACCCCTCTCAACCCATCCCCAAGGTAGGTTATGGGACAAATTGATCAGGGGTATTTATCTCAAGCCTTGGGCATTTGCTCGATAGATAAAAATGAGGCATCCATGAAGCTCTCGATGATTACACGCACCGTCATGGGTACCATAGGCGGGCACACCGTGACTAAGGAGACAACGATGAAGCAAATCGATACGGCCCAGCTCGACATCACCGCCTGTCAGGCTCAGGCTGCCGAATACCATGCCCGCGGCTTCAACTGCGCCCAGGCCGTCGCCTGCACGCTCGCACCTGCCGTCGGACTCGACCCCCAGGTCGCCTTTACCCTCACCGAGGGCTTTGGCGCCGGCATGGGCGGCATGACCGAAACCTGCGGCGCCATCTCGGGCGCCGTGGCCATCATGGGTTTTGTAATGAGCGACGGCATGGAAAACCCCAAGACCAAGGGCCAGACCTACAAGCTGTCGCGCGAAATCGCCAAGCGTTTTAAAACGAAGAACACAACGACCGTCTGCGGCACGCTCAAGGGCGTCGGATCGGATAAGGGTCCGCTCCGCAGCTGCCCTGGTTGCATCGACGATGCCGTCGAGATCGCCTGCGATGTGCTAAAGCAGCTCGCCGAGTAAACGGCAGCAACAGAAAACGACGGCCGGCGCGCTTGGGATCCATCCAAAAGCACGCCGGCCGTCGCCATTAGAACTCGGCAAATTCGGGAGCGCCGACCTCGATCTCCTCGCGCCCCGCCATAAGCTCGCGCATCTTGGCGCAAAATAGCTCCTGCTCCCCCGCCTTAAACACCAAGTGAAGTGTCACGGCATCCGCGTAATCGGTATCCGAAACCTTGGCACCCGAATCCTGCGCCAAACGAAGCACCTGCTCATACTGCGGATAGGGCCACATGCACGTCAACAGGCACGACACTCGTCATCTCGACAATCTGCCCGGCCTCCGAGCAGCTGCCACCGCCGCCTGCGTCGCCGCAGTATAGGCGCGCACCAAGCCACCAGGTCCCAACAGCGTGCCACCAAAAATAGCGCGTCACCACGCAGCAAACATTTTTGAGCTCTGCGCCGCGCAACACCTCGAGCGTCGGCATACCGCTCGTGCGGCTCGGCTCACCATCATCGCTCTGGCGCTCGCGTCCATCGACTAAAATCCACGCGGGAACATTGTGTCGAGCGTCGTAATGACGCTTGCGAACCATCTCGATAAAGGCATTCGCCTCATCCTCGGACTCAATATGGACCAGCTGGGCAATAAATCGGCTCTTGCGGTCCACAAACTCGCCCGAAACCTCAATATTTGATTGCAGAGTTAAATAGCTGTCCAACAAAGCCCCTCAACAACAAGCAAAGCAACAAACAGCCTCAATAATACGGCAAAGGCCGTACCGATAACCTCGGTAAATAGAACGGAAACGCCAATGATACCGTCACCAACAGCGAGAACCCGTCAGCGCGAGCAAGGTGCCTTGAAAGACAAGGGCATTGACCTTATGGTCATGCCCGAAGGCTTGAAAGGCAGATTGCCGCGCTGACGGGTTCGCAGCGTCAACATAGTTGCCAAGTGGGCCTATAAGCCGGGTTCTGTCGTGAACGGTCATTTATCTTGTCTGCACGTTACCGTGCAGCTCCACGCACGCTACCCGAACGCGGACCGGGCCGGCCCATAGCGTTCCTATTCGCGCTTGCTCCGGATGGGGCTTGCCAAGCCGCCGTGTTGCCACGACGCTGGTGGTCTCTTACACCACCGTTTCAGCTTTTCCCTTTACGCCTTGCGGCGCAGGTGGGAGTCTTCTTTTCTGCGGCGCTTTCCGTCGGATCACTCCGCCCGGCCGTTAGCCGGCATCCCGCCCTCTGGAGCCCGGACTTTCCTCACGCGTACTGCAAGCAGCACATCGCGCGACCGTCTGGCCCACTCAGCAGTGCAAGAGTGTAACACACCGTTGCCGCAGGCAATGGCACAACGCAAACGCTCGACACGATAAACCAAGAACCGCCATGCGTTACAATGGTCCTGTCGATGGGCAACGTCGTCAGTCGAGACGCGACCGCGCTCCGCACCCCTCCGTCTACTCGGTGTGTTCCCGCCTCCTCCCCGAGGCGGGATGTCGGCATTTTTTCATGCACCGACAATCCAATAGCCTGTGGACAGCCCGGCAGCATTGCGCATCTCGGCGCCAAATGCAAAAAGGGATCCGTCCATTACGGACGGATCCCTTAAACAAGTGATCGTCAAACCGATTTACTCGGCGTCGGTCTCCTCGTCCTTCTTCTCGGAAGGCAGCGGGGTAACCTCGATCTCGACGCCCAGAGTCTCAGCAGCAGACTTCATGGACAGGGAGATACGACGACGGTCGAGGTCGATCTCCATGACCTTGACCTGAACCTTGTCGCCCACATGGGTGACCTGAGAAGGCTGATCGACGTGCTTGTTGGCCATCTCGGAGATGTGCACCAGGCCCTCGATGCCCTCGCCCAGGTCGACGAAAGCGCCGAACGGGACAAGCTTGGTCACAGTGCCCTCGACGATGGCGCCGACGGGGTACTTCTTGACCAGTGCGCGCCACGGATCCTCGGTGGTCTGCTTGAGACCCAGGGAGATGCGCTCGCGGTTGAGATCGACGTCGAGAACCTCGACCTCGACCTCCTGGCCGACCTTGACAACCTCGGAAGGATGGTTGACGTGGTTCCAGGAGAGCTCGGAGATGTGGATGAGGCCGTCGATACCGCCGAGGTCGACGAAGGCGCCGAAGTCGACGATGGAGGAAACGGTACCCTGGAGACGCATGCCAGACTTGAGCTTGGACAGGATCTCGGAGCGCTCGGCCTTACGGGACTCCTCGAGCACGACGCGACGGGAGAGGACGACGTTGTTGCGGTTGCGGTCCATCTCGATGACGCGGGCCTCGATGCGGGTGCCCATGTAAGAGGTGAGGTCCTTGACGCGACGGAGGTCGACGAGAGAAGCGGGCAGGAAGCCACGCAGGCCGATGTCGAGGATCAGGCCGCCCTTGACAACCTCGATAACCTCGCCCTCGACGTTCTCGCCGGAGTTGAACTTCTCCTCGATGCGGTTCCAAGCACGCTCGTACTCGGCACGCTTCTTGGACAGGACCAGACGACCGTCCTTGTCCTCCTTCTGGAGAACCAGAGCCTCGATGGGATCACCGAGTGCAACGATGTCTGCAGGGTTAGCGTCCTTACGGATGGACAGCTCGCGGACCGGGATAACGCCCTCGGACTTGAATCCGATGTCAACGAGCACCTCGTCATGCTCGATCTTAACGACAGTGCCGTTAACGAGATCGCCCTCATCAAAGTCGGTAATCGTACCGTCGATGAGGTTGTTCATCTCCTCCTCATTGACATCGTCAAGAGAGAAAATGGACGAGTTCTGAATCTCACTCAAAGGTGGACCCCTTTCGAACTACGGGGCCCCGATTGCTAGGACCTACAGAAGGGTGCGACAAGCACACAACGTTTAGGAACACTCGGGAGCCGACAGATACTAATGTGACGCTTATGCAATCACGTTCGTATAGATTACGGGGAATTTACTTCGATTTCAAGCGCGAACTGCGATTTTTTCACTCGTATGGAGACTTTTTCGCAATCTTGTGGACGACCGTCTCCATAAATTGACGATAGGCAGTTAGGCATACGGCTTTGGGGTAAAGTATCCGGAGCAACGATTCTGGAACGATTTATCGAGAAAGGTGCCCGCGTGCTCAAAGCAGTCGTTTTCGATATGGACGAGACGCTTCTTAGCATCAACCTCAACGCGTTCATCCTTCGCTATTTTAAGGATGTCTCGTCGATGCTCGCGGATATCGGACGACGCAGCCGAGGTGGCACGATGGCGCGCCTCGGCACCATCCTGGTCGACCTCAACGCCAACCGCCGAAGCGGCACGGACAACCGCACCAATCTTGAGTTTTACCGCACCGAGGTCGAGCGTAGGTGCGGCATCTGCCTCTCCGATCCCCTCATCTATGAGGCGTTTACCTACTACGACCGCGAAGTGCTTCCGCACAAGAATGACGATGTCATCAACGCCCACGCCCTGTCGGGCGCACACGCCGCTCTCCAGGCCGTACAGGATGCAGGGCTGCGCTGCGCGCTCTTTACCAACCCCAGCTTTCCGCAGGGGGCCATCGAGTGCCGCATGGGTTGGGGCGACCTGGCCGACGCCCCCTTTTGAGCTCGTCACGCATATGGGAAACGCCACCCGCTGCAAGCCCGATGCCACCTACTATCTCGAGCAGCTTCAGATGATGGGACTCGAGCCACACGAGGTCCTTATGGTGGGCAACGATCCCAAGCGCGACTTCCCCAGCCCCGCCTGCGGCATTCAAACCGCCTATGTTGGCCAGGGAAAACCCGGCCGAGCCACCTGGCACGGAACCATGGAAGACTTCGCCCGCAACTTCAACGCCGTAGCAGAAGCCTTCTACGAACACCAAGTAGCCAACGAACTGTCGTAGGACCCCTCGCTCCAAACAAAATAGTGCCGCAGGTTGAGCATAAGTCAGCGAAAACGCCCCTAAGCGAGCAATGTGCCTTGAAAGAGGAGGGCATAGGCCTTCTGGCCATGCCCGACGATTGAAAGGCAGATTGCCGTTTAGGGGCGTTTGCAGCGTCGACTGGTTACGCGGTTTGGTAAAACCGCGTAACTAACAGACTCGAGTCTTGCCGATCATAATGTTGAGGATCTCGACGTCGGTGTCCTTCATGCCCACGCGGCCTACGTAGCCCATGCTGGCGATTGTCTGCTCGACGGTATCCTGGATCAGGCCCTCGCCGGCGCGAAAGCCGCGACCCTGCATGGCCATATCGTGACCCAGAATTGCCGCATCGACGGCAGCGGAAATCTTGGCGGCGCAGCTCGCCTTGGCGCCATCGCACACGATGCCGCCCACGTTACCGAGCGTGTTCGAAACCGTTGCGCCAATCTGCTCGCGCGTGCCACCGCACAGCCAGGTAATCGCGGCGCCGGCGCCGCACGCGGCGCAAATAGCACCGCAAAACGCCGAGAGCGCACCGATATAGCTCTTGATATGCACGGCAATAAGGTCGGACAGCATCACGGCGCGCACCAGGCGCTCGTGGTCGCAACGCAGGTACTCGGCATACTCCATGACGGGCAGTGCGCAGGTAATGCCCTGATTGCCCGAGCCGCACACAATGGCGACCGGCAGCGCGCAGCCGTTCATGCGGGCGTCAGACCCGGCGGCCGCACGGGCACGGGCACGGCAGGCGACGTCATCGGCACGAGCACCCAGCAGCGTACGACCCACCTCGGCGCCCCAAGCGTGCGCAAGGCCCTCGGCACTGATCGCGCCATTCAGCTCAATCTGACGCTCAACGGCAGCGCGGGCGTCCTCAATGTCGCCGTCCTCAATAAAGTCGATGATGGACTCAATCGACATGGGCGTGTCGGCGTTGTCTGCCGCACGCTCGGCCACGACGCGTTCGGCGCAGGCGGCGCACTCCCCCGCCGACTTGCCGCACACCGGAATACCGTCGAGCGTATGGCACGTGACGTTGGTGTGGTGGTCGGTAATCTCGACGACCGCGGTATGGCCCCCGGCCGTCGCAGTCACCTTGATGTAGAGGTTGGGCACACCCTCGACAAGCGACACATCGCAGTAGCCGGCGTCGGCGAGGAGCTCGGCCACGCGAGCGCGGTCTTCATCGTTAACGCTCTCGAGCACCTCGAGAGCGCTCTTAGCGTCGCCACCCACGGCACCCAGCACGGCTGCCGCCTCAATACCGTGCATACCACCCGAGTTGGGCACGGTCACGCTCTTAACGTTCTTGATGATGTTGCCCGAGCAGGCAACGTCCATATGATCGGGCTCGCAACCGAGCGTCTGGCTCGCCAGTGCCGCTGCATAGGCAACGGCAATGGGCTCGGTGCAGCCGAGCGCACAGACAAGCTCGCGGTTCAAAACATCGCAAAACGCGGCATCACGAAGGGAATCGGTAGGCATAGGTATCTCCTACTTGTATAACGGACTGGGCTCTCGAAAATAATTAGTTCTTTTATTTGATAACAATGCATCAAAAACCGCAACCATGGTTCCGGCAGACGGCGCTCAAGCGCAAACTGACGACATTCATTCACGAGAAACCGGTCTTGTTGCATGCTAAAGCGTTTGACCAAAAAACGCCCGAGCGTTTACGCAAAAGTCGCGCTATCATGCAGTCGAACGCGGTAAACACCTTTAGCATTTGCGCCGCACAGACCAGAGAGGAACCATCCATGAAGATCGGTATCGGTAACGACCACGCCGCCGTCGAGCTCAAGAACATCATCTCCGAGCACCTGAAGGAGCGCGGCTGCGAGGTCGTGAACTTTGGCACCGACACCTCCGAGAGCTTTGACTACCCCATCGCCGGCTACAAGGTGGGTAAGGCCGTTGCCAACGGCGACGTCGACCTGGGCATCCTCATCTGTGGCACCGGCGTCGGGATTAGTCTGGCTGCCAACAAGGTCGAGGGCGTACGCGCCGTTGTGTGCTCCGAGCCCTTCAGCGCCAAGCTCTCCCGCATGCACAACAATACCAACGTGCTCGCCTTTGGCGCCCGCGTCGTGGGCTCCGAGCTCGCCAAGATGATTGTCGACGAGTGGCTCGACGCCGAGTTTGAGGGTGGTCGTCACGAGCGTCGCGTTAACCTCCTCAACGAGATCGATCGCACGCGCGGCCTTAAGATCGTCGACGAAGCCTAAACTATTCAGTGCCACAAGCTAACAGCAGGGGCCCGCTCGGAACACGTGTCCGAGCGGGCCCCTTCATAGATTTTGAAATAAAAGAGCGCCGCGGATGGAGTTCCGCGGCGCCCAAGCCACACGCTAACAGCTTTAAGGAGTCAAAGCTGGTTTAGCCAAAGAAGCGCTTGATCTCGATCTCGGCGTTCTCCAGGCAGTCGGAGCCGTGGATCACGTTGGCGTTGACATCAACGGCAAAGTCGCCGCGGATGGTACCAGGAGCAGCGTCAAGCGGATTAGTAGCGCCCATAAGGGTGCGCATCTTAGCAACAGCGGAGAGACCGGAAACGACCATCTTGACGACCGGACCGCTCGTCATAAAGTCACAGAGACCGCCAAAGAAGGGCTTGTCGGCCAGATGGGCATAGTGCTCCTCGACGGTAGCGCGCTCGAGCGTGGTCATCTCCATGCGCTCGATGACAAGGCCGCTGCGCTCGATGCGAGCAACAATCTCGCCGATCTTGCGGTCGCGCACGGCGTCGGGCTTAATCATGATGAAGGTCTTCTCGATAGCCATAAGGTAGCCTTTCAAGTAGGTTCGCGCGTGCCCAAGTCCCATTCCGGCACCCGCCTGGACTGCATCGTAACAGAGTTTTAGCTGCAGTTAAACAAAAAGCTGTTTATTGAAACGTTGCAATTTATTGAAGCGTTCCATATGTGTCACTTCTGTTTCGAAGCCCGATTAGAGTACCATCCGACTGCCCATCAACCGCATCGAGCAGAGCAGACGGTCGGTTGCCGCCCGCGAACGTACCCCATTCACAACCTGCCCAAAGGTTCTACAGAACTTCTCGACAAGCCCCTCCCCCATAGCAACAAAATGCGGGCGCCCACATCAGCAGGCGCCCGTAAAGCGAAAACGATTTATCAATAAATGGCCAAAACGGCTTCAGCCAAACCTCTACTTTGCCCCGTGACCCATCTCGACGACCTTGGTCAGCAATCCAAACACGCCCTCGTCAGCCACGAGCTGTGCCTCGGCGCGCTCAAGCTGCACGGCAACGGCGGCAGGAGCGGTGCCGCCCTCGGTCGTGCGCGCGGCGACAATCGACGGGATGTCGAGCGCCTCGGTGATGTCGCGCTCAAAGAGCGGGCTTGCCTCCTGGAACACCTCAAACGGCAGGTCCTCAAGATTGCAGCCGCGCTTCTCACACATCAGAACCAGATGCCCCACCACGGCATGTGCCTCACGGAACGGCAGACCACGCTTAGCCAGGTAATCGGCAACATCGGTGGCGGCAAGGTGACCCACGCCGCACTCGCGCGCCATGGCATCCTCGTTGACGGTCCAAGTCGAAATCATTCCGGCCATAACCGACAGGCACTGCATGAGCGTGTGAGCGGTATCGAGCGCGCCCTCCTTGTCCTCCTGCAAGTCCTTGTTATAAGCAAGCGGCAGGCCCTTCATGGTCACGAGCAGCTGCACCAGGTTGCCATACACACGGCCGCTCTTGCCGCGAATAAGCTCGGCAAAGTCGGGATTCTTCTTCTGCGGCATGATGGACGAGCCGGTGGAGTACGAGTCGGAAAGCGTGATAAAGCCAAATTCGGAGCTCGACCACAGCACGATCTCCTCGGAAAGACGCGACAGGTGCATGGCCATGACGGAGCCGGCGTAATGCAGATCGAGCAGGAAATCGCGGTCGGAAACCGCATCGAGCGAGTTGGGAATCACGCCCGCAAAGCCAAGCTCGGTAGCCGTCATCTGACGATCGAGCGGATAGCTCGTACCGGCAAGCGCGGCAGCGCCCAGCGGGCAGTTGTCGGCAGCATCAAAGGCGGCCTTCAGGCGTGTAAAGTCGCGCGCGAACATCCAAGAATACGCCAGCAGATGATGCGACAGCAGCACGGGCTGAGCATGCTGCATGTGCGTGTAGCCCGGCAGAATCACCTTGTCGTACCTCTTGGCCGCATCCACCAGCACGTGGCGCAGCTCAAGATTGGCCTCCATAAGCTCCTTGGCCAGCGCCTTGACGCCCAGGCGCGTATCGGTCGCCACCTGGTCGTTGCGTGAACGCCCGGTATGCAGGCGCTTGCCCGCCTCGCCGATGCGACGGGTCAGCTCGCTCTCGATGGACATATGAATGTCTTCGTCGTTGATGTCGAAGGTGAAGTTGCCGGCATCGATATCCTGTTCGATTCCGGTCAGGCCCTTGGCAATCGCCTGCTCGTCCTCGGCACTGATGATGCCCTGGGCCGCCAGCATTTTGGCATGCGCCTTAGAGCCGGCGATATCCTGCTTATAGAGATGTTTGTCGACCGGCAGCGACGCGCCAAACTCTTGCGTGACCTCGGCCACGCCTGCCTCAAAACGACCGCCCCAAAGAGCCATGGAACCGTCCCCTTTCTCCAAATACCAAAACAAGCGCCCAAAGCAATGCGCCATATCGCTAAAGCGATTTTTCAACCGCTAGTTTTACACATTCCCCACCATGCGCGAGGCCATATAGCTAATTTGCAAAGAAGCGACGCGCCATGCACTTGGCGCCCAACGTCTCCTTCCGAATGTTGCCCTGCGAACCATCGATCCAGGCCTTCAAGCTCATAGGGACGTCCTCGACCTTTGCAGCATCGAACTCGGGCGCAAGGGCAAGTAAAGCATGCGCGACAGCATTGAACATAATGGATACTCCTCATATATATAGGCACAGAGCCGCCAAATTGATAGAAGGAGCCCCGCCGGACAACCCCGGCGGGGCTCGGACTCAGCCGCAGACGCGGCATCATATATGCGGGCGGAACGTAGGGGCCACCGATGTTAAGAAGTGTCAGCAAGCATAACGAAAGGTAGGGACCCCATGCGCCCGTTATGTATCACGCGGATGGGCCGCGCGGATACCAAGGAAAGGAAGACTTAAGCCTGGGCGGCAGCAGAGCTGGGACCCTGGACCTTAGCCCACGTCTTGAGCGACAGCGTATCGATCTCGATAAAGCCGGCGCTGGCCTTCTCGTCAAACGTGGTGTCGCGGTCGTAGGTAGCCAGGCCGTAGTCGTAGAGGCTGAAGGGGCTCTTGCGGCCGACAACATGGCAGTTGCCCTTAAAGAACTTCAGACGGACGGTACCGGTCACGAACTTCTGGGTGTCGGCCATAAAGGCGTCGAGCGCGTTTTTGAGCGGGCTGTACCACTGGCCGTTGTACACGGCGGTGGCCCAATCCTGCTCGAGCTTAATCTTAGTCTTGAGCAGGTCGCCCTCGACGCAAATGTCCTCGAGCGCCTTGTGGGCGGTGATGAGCGTCAGGGCTCCGGGAACCTCATAGCACTCGCGGCTCTTGAGGCCCACCAGACGATCCTCGACCAGGTCGAGACGGCCAAAGCCGTTGTCGCCCGAAATCTTGTTGAGGGCGATGACGATCTCGGAGAGTTTCATCTTCTTGCCGTCGACGGCGACGGGCTTGCCGGCCTCAAACTCAATCTCGGTATACGTCGGGGTGTCGGGCGTGTCCTCGGGATTCTTGGTCATAACCCAGGCGTCGTCGAGCGGCTCGTTCCAGGGATCCTCCAGGTGGCCGCACTCAATGGCACGACCCCACAGGTTGTCGTCGATAGAATAGGGGTTATCGTTGGCACCCTCGGGAACCGGCACGTTATGGGCGTGAGCATAGGCGACCTCGTCGGGACGGCACTTCAGATCCCACTCGCGAACCGGGGCGATAACCTTGAGCTCGGGGTCGAGGGCCTTGACGGCAGCCTCAAAACGAACCTGGTCGTTACCCTTGCCGGTGCAGCCGTGGGCGACGTAGGTCGCGCCAAACTCGTGAGCGACCTCGACAAGCTTCTTGGCGAGCAGCGGGCGTGACAGGGCGGAGAGCAGCGGGTACTTGTTCTCGTACATGGAGTTTGCAGCGATGGCCTTAGTCAGGAACTCATCGGAGAACTCGTCGCGCAGGTCGAGCACCTGGCAATCGAGAACGCCCAGGTCGAGCGCTTTCTGCTTCTTGGCATCCAGGCCGGCCTCCTCCTGGCCCACGTTGCCGCAGACGCAAACGACATCGAGATTCTTCTCGTCCTGGAGCCACTTGACACATACGGATGTATCAAGACCGCCGGAATATGCGAGAACGACTTTTTCCTTGCTCATGGCTGTTTCCTTTCGCCCTTGGTAGCTAGTTAGAACATCGGTCAGTTGCAAGTCACCTTGAGGTCAAAAACCGTGCAATATCAGGTTATTCAGCAGAATGCATCACAGGCATGCCCTAGAAACATGCGTCTATGTCGTGCATAAAACCCAACGACCTCAAAATGACTCTGTTGAGGCGTTACGCCCCATAAGGACAGAGACGATTGTTATCGTCGTCGGGAAATTGCGCGCTGGCGTCGGATGGCATTGTCTGCAGTAGTGATGATCTTTACGAACTGCATCTGCCTCTCCTTTCACCTATCGCCGGGCGCAATTCTAATATCGCAAACGGTACCTTTTCCTCGGTAAGCGGTTGTTTTTCCGTCTCCGTTTTCGATGGTCGCTATATTACGCTAAAGTGCCCGCAGCACAAGCGACAAATTCAAATTTCTGAAAAGCTTTTTTCATTACTTTGTGAATGATAATGCAAATATGCGCCAATCCTGCGAAAATACGCCCGACTACCAAGTAGAGGGTCAATCACCCGAAACATTCTGGAAACCGAAAGGCGCGTTTTATGCAGACTTACGAATCAGACGCCAATATCGGCAACATTAAGATTCTCGCCGTCGATATGGACAAGACGTTACTGACCGACGAGCGCGTGCTGCCTCAGGGCCTCGACGAGCGCCTAGACAAGCTCGCCGAGGCTGGCATCGTGTTCTGCCCCGCCAGCGGACGCCCTGCCCCCAAGCTCGAGGAGATGTTTGAGGACATCAAGAGCCGCATCGCTTTTTGCCCCGATAACGGAGCCTGCGTTATCTACCGCGGCAACTATATCTATAAGAGCACTATCGACGTGGCGCTGTATCAGCAGGTCTTGAGCCGTGCCTCGGAGGATCCGCGCGCTGTCCCCGTCCTGTGCTGCTTCGACGAGTTCTACGTACTTGCCCGCGATCATCAATACCACGACGAGATCAGCGTCTACTACAACACGATCAACTACGTCGATAGCTTTGAGGGCCTTGACATCGAGTCCAACAAGATTTCGATCTTCTTCCCCGCCTACGATGCCGAGCCAGCGTTTCGCGAGGACTACAGCCCGGCATTCTCGGACCGACTCTATGTCACGAATGCTGGCCGCGAGTGGATCGACTTTATGAACCTGGGCGTCGACAAGGGGTCGGGCGTCGCGCACCTGTGCGAGCAGCTCGGGATCGATATTGCCGACGCCGCCGCCGTGGGCGATACTTACAACGACATCCCCATGCTGGAGCGCGTCGGACACAGCTTTATCGTGGACAATGCCGAAGAGCACATGAACGCGCATGCTAAGTGGCGCATTCCGAGCAACAACGACGGGGGCGTACTGACACTCATCGACGCCATCTTGGCGGCTCGTTAACGTTGCTCGTCGGACCTGACCGGGCGAGGCGGGTAAGTTTTTCGTTCGGTCAGGTCCTGGGCTCGCTCGGAAAGCACATTAAGTGCTTTCCGGCTCGTGCGGAATCTACGAAAAACTTACCCGCCTCGCCCGGCCAGGTCCTGCGGTGACTTGCTTGCCGCCTAGATGGCGTCTTGGCGTCTAGATACTTGGCTGATTATTTGGAATGAAGGGGGCTCCTTGTTGGCAAGGAGCCCCCTTCTGCTTTTGGTTACTCTGGGATTGTTGGCGCATCTTTATTTGGCGTCGGCCCAGGTTATGCCGGTGCTGGCTTCGGCGATTAGGGGTACGCGTAGGTCTACGACGTGTTCCATGACGTCTTGGACCATGGCGGTCAGGCGTTCGACTTCTTCGACCGGGCACTCAAAATCCAGTTCGTCGTGTACCTGCAGGATCATGTGAGCGGCAAAGCCTTCCTCTTCCAGACGGCGGCTCACGCGGGCCATCGCAATCTTGATGATGTCGGCGGCGGTGCCCTGCATGGGGTGGTTCATGGCCGTGCGCTCGCCAAAGCCGCGGAGTTGCGGATTTTTGGCCTTGAGCTCCGGAATATGACGACGGCGGCCGTACATGGTCTCGGCGTAGCCCGTCTGCTTGGCGCGCGCCACCACGTTGTCGAGGAACGTGCGCACGCCCGGATAGGCCTCGTAGTAGCGGTCGATCATGTCGCGCGCCTCGGCCATCGAGATGTGCAGCGACTGCGACAGGCCATAGGCCTGCTGACCATACACGATGCCAAAGTTCACGGCCTTGGCGCGGCTGCGCAGGTCGGGCGTTACCTCGGACACGGGAACGCCAAACACGCGCGCCGCCGTCTCGGCATGGAAGTCCTCGCCCTCGTTAAAGGCGCGCACCAGGTGCTCGTCACCCGAAAGATGCGCCAGCAGACGCAGCTCGATCTGCGAGTAGTCCACCGCCAAAAAGACGCTTCCCTCGCCTGCCGAAAACGCCGTCTTGACGGTACGGCCCAGCTCAGAGCGCGTCGGGATGTTCTGCAGGTTCGGGTCGCTCGAGGACAGACGCCCCGTTGCCGTGATGGTCTGGTTGTACGTGGTGTGCACGCGACCGTCACCGCGGCGCAGCGGGCCCAGCGTGTCCAGATAGGTTGACTTAATCTTGGACTTCTCGCGCCAGTCCAAGATCAGACGAACAATCTCGTGGTCGCGAGCAAGATCACTCAGTACCTTGGCGTTGGTCGAATAGTAACCGCGCTTGGTCTTTTTGAGGCCCTTGGTCGGAAGCCCCATAACGTCAAACAGCACGTGCGAGAGCTGCATGGGGCTACCGATGTTAAAGGTCTCGTCGCCTGCCAGGTCGCGGATGTTGCGTTCGACCTCGGCAATCTGGGTAGCAAGCCCCTCAGACAGACTATGCAGACGGTCAGGGTCTACGAGCATGCCCGCGCGCTCCATCTTGGCAAGCACCGGCACGAGCGGCATCTCGATGCCATCGAACACGTTGACGGCGTTCTCGCGGGCCATGCGGTCGCGCAGCGGTGCGACCAGCGCCAGCGTCAAGGCCGCCGTGCGAGCGGCGGGCGCAGGAGCGTCCTCGCCGGCATCCTCTGCACCGCGCGTCGCAGGCAGCGCCATCTGCAGATAGGTATCGGCCAGATACGCCTCGTCAAACTCGGAGCGGTCGGAATCCAACAGGTAGGCGGCAACCACGGTATCGAAGATGCGCGTGGAGTCGACTGCCAGCGGATCCATGAGCTCGGGCTCGGAAGAATCGACGGGCGAAAGCTCATGCAGCAGCGCCTTCGTATCCGGGCTCGCCACGCGGCCCTCCATAAACAGGCGCGCAAGCACGCCGGCGATCACGCCGTGGGCGAAGTTGAAGCCCTCAACTTCAGCCGCCGCACAGCTGTCGCCCTCCTCGAGCGCGAACAGGCCCTTGGACGTCGCCAGCCACAGCGTGCGCGTCAAGCCAAAAAGCGCGCCCTCCTCTTTGTCATCGTCCACCACAGCGGCAATCCACTCGCCTGCCTCGATCGCGCGAGAAATCTCGGCGGCAGCGACAGTGAGCGCCTCGGCATCGCCGGCGGCAGCGCGCGAAACCGCGGGTATCTCAAACGTGCTGACAGTGGCCGCAGCCCCACCCTCGCCACCGATCAGCGACAAGAAACGGTTCTGCATGGCCGTAATGCCGAGTGCGCCCAGCGCCGCGGAGACTTCGTCGGCAGAAAACGCCGGGAAGGACGTTTCGTCAAAGTCGAGCTCGACAGGCGCATCGGTGCGGATGGTCGCGACCTTGCGGCTCAGCAAGGCATCGTCGATATGCGCACGTAGGTTCTCGCCCATCTTGCCCTTGACCTCGTCGGCATGCGCGATGACCTCGTCCAAGCTGCCGTACTGTGCGATGAGCGCGCTCGCCATTTTTTGGGGCCGATGCCCGGTACGCCGGGAATGTTATCGGACGTGTCGCCCTTCAGGCCATAAAAGTCGGGCACGAGCGCCGGCGTGATGCCGTGATACAAATCATCCACGCTCTCAGGTGTCATGATCGCCACGTCGGACAGGCCCTTGCGGGTCGAGACGACGTTGACGTGCTCGGTCACGAGCTGATACATATCGCGGTCGCCGGTCACCAGCAGCATGTCGCAGCCGGCCTCCTCGCCCAGGCGCGCCATGGTACCCAAGATATCGTCGCCTTCCCAGCCCTCGGACTGCAGAATCGGCACGTTGAGCGCGGTGAGCAGCTCCTTGATCATCGGAAACTGCGCGTGCAGATCGGGGTCCATGGGCGGACGCTGGGCCTTGTACTGCGGCAGCATCTCCATGCGCACGCGCGGCTTGCCCTTGTCAAACGCCACAACCACACCGTCGGGGTTAAAGGCGTCAATCATCTTGAGGAACATATTCAAAAAGCCAAAGATCGCGTTGGTGGGGCGACCGTCCGGCGCGTTCATGGTCGGCGGCACGGCGTGGAAGGCGCGGTGCATGAGCGAGTTGCCGTCGATGACGGCAAAAGTACGGCGCTTGTCAGACATATTGAATACCTCGCTTTGGGCTGGGCACGTTTGCTCACTCCAGTTTACACGCTCCCCGCCCCGCGGCCACTGCACATCAGGCTTCCCTGCCGCCGCGCGCCCGCGCGTGATACGATGGCTCACGGTACATCAACCAGCACGATCGATCCGAAAGGAGCCTGCGTCATGGAGCGTCCCTGCGCATGGAAAAAGTACACGCCACAGCAGATTGAGGAGCTCGAGGAGCTTTGCCGCGGCTATAAGCAATTTTTGAGCGAGAACAAGACCGAGCGCCTGTGCGTCAAGACCGGTATCAAGATGGCCGAGGAGGCGGGCTACGTCAATCTGGAGACCGTGATCGCCGAGGGCCGCGCGCTCAAGGCCGGCGACAAGGTGTACGCCGCCAATCACGGCAAGGACCTCATGCTCGTCAACCTGGGCACCGCCCCGCTCGAGCAGGGCTTTAACATCCTGGGCGCCCACGTGGACTCGCCGCGCCTGGACCTCAAGCAAAACCCCGCCTTCGAGGCCGGCGACATGGCCTATCTCGACACGCACTACTACGGCGGCGTCAAGAGCTACCACTGGGTCGCTTCCCCGCTCGCACTCGTAGGCGTCATCTGCAAAAAGGACGGCACCACCGTCGACATCAACATCGGCGACAAGGCGGACGACCCGGTCTTTACCATCTCCGACCTGCTGATCCACCTCTCGAGCGAGCAGATGGCCAAGCCCGCCAAGGACGCCGTCGATGCCGAGATCCTCGACGTGATCGTCGGCGGCCGCCCCGTCAAGTTTGACGAGGACGACAAGGACGCCCCCAAGGAGCCCGTCAAGCAGATGTTCCTTGACATCCTCAAGGAGCAGTACGACGTCGAGGAGGAGGACTTCCTCTCCGCCGAAATCGAGGTCGTGCCCGCCGGCCCGGCCCGTGACATGGGCCTCGACCGCTCCATGATTTTGGGCTATGGCCACGACGACCGCGTCTGCGCCTATCCGTCCATGCTCGCCCAGATCGACGTCGCCAACGTGGAGCGCACGAGCATCACACTCATCGTCGACAAGGAGGAGATCGGCTCCGTGGGTGCCACCGGCATGACGAGCCGCTTCTTCGAGAACACCGTCGCCGAGATCATGACGCTCGCCGGCGAGGATAGCCCGCTGGCCCTGCGCCGTGCACTCGCCCACAGCCGCATGCTTTCCTCTGACGTGTCCGCCGGCTTCGACCCGGGCTATGCCGGCAAGTTCGAGACCAAGAACGCCGCCTTCATGGTCGCGGCGCCCGTTACATATACCTTGCCCGCCTTTTTAAAACCGCACCGGATTCCAGCACCACGGCCTTGGTCTTGCCGTTCGCCACGTTCACCACAAGGTCCGCGACGCCCTGAATGCCATTTCCGGCTTTGAATGTTACGTCCCCCGGGCCGCTGGAGCCGCTGTTTTCAATCAGGATCACGATCTTCGTGTCCTGCCCGTCAAACTGAATCTCCGCCCCGGCCGTGCCGTCCAGCGCAGCCGTAGCGGGCAGCTCCACCCCGCCGTTCAAGGGGATTTTTCGTCAAGCAATTGCAGTTGCAGCCATGTTTCAAAAGCTCCTTTCCATTAAGCCCCGGCCTTGCAGTTCAGCACCACAAGCTCCTTGGGCCGCACGATTTTCGCCTGATACAGCACAAATGCCCTTCACCGCGTCGGAGAAGCCCTTCTCCGGGCGGTACGCTTCCACGTGCGTCATCGGGTTTCACAAACGCCACTGCCTTGTCCGTGTGCACCGTAATAAGGCTGTTTGCGCTGGAATCCACGGCGACGTTGTTGCTCATCTTTACAATAACGTTGCCGTACTTGCCCACGCGGCCGTTCTCCAGCATTTTGCTGTTGTCGGTGTCCAGCGCCGTGTATGCCTGCTTCAGGCGCATGTAGAACCAGGGCGGCACCTCCATCATGATTTTCGCCGTTGGGCCGCACGTTGTTGCCGTACAGCTTTTCCAGCGCTTGTCGATCTCTCCCAGCACGTTGTCTTTTGTGATAGCCGTCGCGCTGGCCGCGTACTTCACCGCCTCGCGCGTTGCCGCCATACCGGCAATGTGCTTGTCCATCTCGTCCGCAAGGCCGTAAGTCGCCTCCTTGTTCAGCGCCTCCATCACGCCGCCCACAGCCTGCCGCTTGTCGATATCATCCACCTTGTAGTTGAAATAGCTGATCTGCCGGACGGCAAGCGTCACGCTGCTGTCCTCCACGCTTTCCGGGGCGCTCAGCGTGATCGCCTTGTCGGTGGTTGTGGTAATGGTGGGCCTGCCCACGCCAAGAATGCGCACCGTGTCGCCCATCGCTTTTACTTCACCGTCGTATTGGCGGTTGCAGCCCTCCGCGTACACAAGCGCCTTTTCCAGCTCCCGGTTGATCGCCTCCGCCCATACGGTGGGAATAAAATTCTCATATGCCATGCTTCGTCGTTTCTCCTTTCGTTATTTCCAGTATTGCTGTGATTTTCGGATCTTGTCGAAATACCGGCTTACCGTCGCCTGGTCCATAGCCGCCACCTCCGCGCGCGTGAAAAATCTCCTTTTCCGTTGTGGGCGAGGTTTTCACATCGCCCATGCTGGGCGGGTTCGCCGCGCTGCGCGCTTTCTCGTTCCGGATGGCCTCGTACGCCACAAGCGGCGATATGCCGCCGGCGCACAGCTTGAGGAACTCAATGCCAAGCTCCTCTACCTTTTGGGCCTTTTCGTCCGGGTAAGCCGCGCGGATGG
>ENA-OQHD01000030-OQHD01000030.1-human-gut-metagenome-genome-assembly--contig:-NODE-30-length-64214-cov-18.518327_pt1 | contig 64214 bp, 81 predicted proteins | sample MGYA00242560_ERZ504711 | MGnify/ENA primary metagenome ERZ504711 (study PRJEB26092, sample SAMD00036198) | human gut metagenome | host: Homo sapiens | study: EMG produced TPA metagenomics assembly of...
GGGGGCTGGAGTCAGTTCATACCACATGCGGCATGGCTATGCGAAGCGAAAAGCAGCCCCCTCAACATCGATCGGAAGTCCTTTCGGAGTCCGGTCGGTGAGGGGAATGCCCCCGGCTTTGGCCGCGGGGAGGATGTCAAGCCTCCGGTTCGATGAGGTCGACGAGCCTGTCGCGGCCGTCGCCCGCGAACGCCCTGCTCCAGCGCTCCTCCAGCGTCTCGGGGCGTCCGGCTCCGACGGGGCCTCTGGCGTGTGCTCCGGTTCGGGCGTCGGCACGGGGATGGGCGCGGAGACGTCCGGATGCCGGCGCGCCGCCCCAGGCTCCACCGGCGACCCGGAGGCCGTCTCCGGGTCATCCGCGTCCCGCGGGACCTCGGGTGGGGCCACAGGGGCCGTCTCCACGGCCTCGGCGACCGGTTCGGCCTCCACCGGCGCCTTAGGGGCCGGGGCCGGGTCATCCATGTCCCGCGGGACATCGGGGACGGCCTCGGCGGCTGGTTCCGGCCCATCCATATCGAAGCTGCGGGACGCGGCCCGCACGATCATGTGGCTGGTGGCGAGCAGGGCGACGGGCGGCATGGTCATGAGCAGGCTCGCGCCCCAGTCGGGCAGGAGCAGTCCGTTCGTCTCCACCGGATGCGCATGGAGGGCGTTGCCGACCAGCGACACGGCGGAGAACACGAGCAGCATGGCCCACGGATACGCCTGCCCCAGCCCGCGCGTCTTGAACACCCATGTGGCCCATGTGAAGGCCAGCACCGGCGCGTCGATGATGAGCGGGAACATCCACGAGAGCCCGGGCTGCACGCCGCATGCCACGGCGAGCGTGCGGAGCGCGTCGAAGCTCAATATGAAGGCCATGAGCGCGATGGCGACGGTCAGCGCCATCAGCGGCCACAGCGGGGCCTGCCTGCGCCTCACTCGTCCACCAGCGTCATCTCGGCCCATGCGGCGTTCGCGGCGTGGGCGATGGACAGCGCGTCGTGCGCGGCCGTGTAGGCGTAGCCGCCCATGTCCGCGTCGGTCACGACGGCGGCCCCGCCGGCCACCATGCCGCGGCGCGTCTCCGCCTCGGCGACGGCCGCATGGTACAGGGACTCCAGACGGGCCTCCAGATCGACCGCGGGGCGGACGTGGCCCCCGGCCGGCGGCATGCCGGACAGGACGGAGAGCGCCTCCGCCGCCCTCCTCTCCCTTAGGGACTCCGGGTCCAGCTCGATGCCGTCGTCGGCGGTGGCGGACAGGTCGGCGCAGAGCGCCAGGGCCTCCGCCCTCAGTTCCTCATCAGTCATGGTCGTTCCTCCTATGCCGCCGGAAACCCTCCGGCTCGAGCCCCGGACATGCGTCCGCGCCGCGGGACCGGAAATCCTCCGATTCGGCGGGCGATGCGGACGGATGGGCGTATGCGGTTGCGTATGCACTTTTCGATTTCGCGAGCAGGAAGCGCCTCAATGCCTACAGGCAGTAGGGCTAAGGCCTGATTCGCGTCATCGCCGTATGCGGCCGTATGCACCGTATGCACTTCCCTTAAAAGGAAAAAGGCCGAAAAGACCCCAACTCCCAAAAGAGGTGCATAAAGTGCATACGGCTCTCTGCATGCGCTCTCAGCTCTACTCCCGCCTAGCTTCCTGCTCGAGCCGAAAAAGTGCATACGGACTGCATACGGCTGCATACGAAGTGCATACGGACGCATGAATGTGTCGAAAGTGTGAAGACGGCTTGCCCCCGTCTTTTTCCGTCGTCGGAATCGCCATGATTGCCCGACTGAAGATTCTCCGAAGGAGGCCGCTGGAAATCGGATGATTTCCGAAGAGCGACGGAAGCGCCTCCTCGCTCGCCCGATTCAGGCAAGACCATGGGCGTTGGCATGGCCGTCGGCGATGACACCGAAAGACAATTCCCAAAACGGCCCGAAAACGTGATTGTCTTTCATCCGGTCCCATATGGCCGACGGCGGGGACGTCCACATGGGACCGGCGGGCCTCCGTCCGCGAATGCCGACAACATCATAAGGCGGCTGACGGGGCATTCGTCGCCCCTTCCGACGCCGACGCCGGGATCATCCATCGCCCACAGGCGATCAGCATCCCCCTATCCGGCCCTTTGGAGATAAAGACGGGCAGTGGATTTTGATGAACGAATCAAGCCCGTCTTCACAATTTCTTTACTTTTATGCGTCCGTATGCACTTCGTATGCAGCCGTATGCAGTCCGTATGCACTTTTTCGGCTCGAGCAGGAAGCTAGGCGGGAGTAGGGCTGAGTAGACATCAAAGAAGCCGTATGCACTTTATGCACCTCTTTTGGGAGTTGGACCTTTTTCCGCCCTTTTCCTTTTAAGGGAAGTGCATACGGTGCATACGGCTGCATACGGAAGCCATCGGAATCAGGCCTTAGCCCTACTGCCCGTAGGCATTGGAGTCTCTTCCGCCCGCGAAAACCGAAAGTGCATACGGCGGTGCATACGGCTTTTCCGCCATGCAACCCCCTATCGTCCCCCTATCGGAAACGGCCGGCGAAATCGCCCCGACGACCCGGCGCCGGGGCGTGGTGGAATCTCCACGGATTCCACACATCCACCCATTCCCGTCGGCATCGTCGCCGGCCACTTGCCCCAGGGAGGCCCCTATATGCCGTTCTTTGGCCCCTCTGGCGGGCTTTCGCCCCAAGAGGCGCCGGATTGGCGGGCATCGCCGCCATCGGCCCCCACAGGGCCACCCACGGGATATGGGGCTCCACCCGCGCCGAAGAGAGGCGATCCGTTGCGGCCTCGTCGCATAGTCCCTGGCTCCCGCCGACGCATAAGGCGTTGGTGACGTTGGAAAAGACAAGCCGATGAAATCGGCGGAAAGGCCAGGGCACGACATGTCCACAACGGATCTGCCTGCAAGCTATGCGGAGATGAGGGACCGCCTCGCGGAGGAGGCCGACCTGCATCTGTACCTACGGAACCCGAGAGGCCTCTGCCAGGCCATCCGCACGCTCACCACCACCGACGACCTATCGCCACTGCCCGGAACGCAGACCATCAGGCCGTTCCTCGACCGCGGGGAGACCCCGCAGTGGCGCATGAGCGAGCCGGCCGGCGGGCCGATGCCCGCCTACCTGTTCCGCGCCGTCACCGAGGCCGTGTCCGGGGACCTCGCCGTCAATATCCCCGAGGGGCGCAACGCCGAGGAGCGGGCCGTCATCTACCGGCGCGACATCCCCAAGCGCATCACCCGCGACATCCCCGTGTCATGGCACCCCATCGCCAGCCTCGCGTCCGAATACGGCGGCAAGGGCGCCGACGTCGACCCGGCCGCCGACGACTGGTTCAAGGACGCGCTCCGGTTGCAGGGCCAGACCATCCGCCGCGCCATGTGCTTCCGCAACACGGACGGCACGCGGCTCGAATACGAGTACGTCCGCTCCCGCGGCTGGGTCGAGTACGAGATCACGCCCGACGGGGCCGTCGCCCGCGCCTCCGGCAGCGACAGGCCGCCCGTCGCCAAGAGCGACTACACGCCCGACCCCGGCTACATCTCCCGCCCCTGCGTGTACACGCAGGAGACCGGCATGACGCTTGCGGACGCCCGCGCCGCGGCCGGCCGCGCCTCCGACGTCCTGCGCCTCTGGTGCACCGACCCGGACGGCCACGGCACCGTCGACGAGGACAGCTACGGCAACGCGCTGCTCGCCTCCGCCGCATGCTTCATGCGCAGCCATCCCGAGCAGGCATACGTGTTCATGGGCGCGGGCGGCGGCGGCAAGAGCTCCTTCATCAAGGCGCTGATGGACCATCTGGACCGGCGCGCCATGACGTTCGCCCCCGAGCTGCTCACCCAGCCGACCGCCATGAGCGCCGAGAACGCCATGCTCAACCTGTCCAGCCATCTGGTCGCCGTGTCCGACGACTTCACGCCCGGCCCGAAATGGCAGGACATCCTCAACATGCTCAAGACCCTGCTGACCGGCCTCCTGCCGTTCAGCGCCCGCCGCCGCGGCGAGGACAGCGTCGAGGGCCTCCGCCCGCTCGCCGTCCACATCTTCACCACCAACGACCATCTGCCCATCGGCGACAGCGAGGCCGAGCAGCGCCGCTTCGCCTTCGCCGTGTTCCGCAATCCGGAGGGCTACGCGCGGTTCACGGACTTCTCCCGGGACGGCGCCGTCTTCTGGCCGTTCATGATGGCCAGCGCCATGGGCTGGGTGCGGTTCGCCGGACGCCACCACAAGGGCGGCAACTGGATCAACGTCGAGGCCCTCTCCGACGCGCAGGTCGAGGCCGTGCGCCGCGTCATCCAGGACGGCTACGTCGCGCCCGCGCCGGGCGTGCGCATCGGCTGGAAGGGCATCGGACTCGTCCGCTCCAGCCGCCGCATCGCCGGCGACGACGGCGACCCGCGCACCGTCACCGTGTACGCGCCGCCCGTCGAGGGCAACGCGCTGGAGGGCACATGGAAGGCCTGCCGCGCCGCCGTCGCCGCCATGGACGCGCGCCGCATCGCCGGCGACCTGACGGACCGCGGCGACGTCCCGCCGCTGTCGTCCATGCTCGAGCCGCCGCATGTGGAGCTCGATCCGAAGCCCGTGGAGGACGCGCCCGCCGAGGGCGACGTCACCGACCAGGGCCTCAGCCGCGCCGAGGGCTTCAAGGACCTCTCCTACGTCGACGACATGGACACCAACGACTCCCGCGCCATCATGGAGATCCTCGGCATCGACGGCGACACGTTCCCGCTGAAGGGCGGCGACGACTACAGCCAGGCCAAGCGCCCGATGGTCGCCTCCTGGTCCGACTGCCTCACGGAGGCGCCGGGCATCAGCGGCGACAGCGACGCCCCGGTCCTGGGCTTCTGCCCGGCGGACGGCTGGATGATCGTCGACATGGACCTCCCCCACACGGAGGACAAGGACAAGCCGAACGGCCTTGAGCTCCTGCACGGCACCGTCGGCCGCTTCGGCGACCCGGACGGCCTGGGCGAGCCCGCCATCGTCGTGTCCACCCCGAGCGGTGGCCTGCACGCCTACTACCGCATTCCCGCGGACCTGAGGCCCGACCCCGAGACCCCGTGGCGCGAGGTGCTGAAGAACCGCGCTCATCCGATGAAGGGCAAGCCGGCCTATGACGGCGGCCCGTCCTACATCGGCGGCCTGCCGGTCGACGTGCGCGTCGGCCGCGCCGGCTACGCCGTCATGCCGGGCAGCCGCCTGCCCGACGGACGCGCATGGGAGATCGTCCGCAACAGCAATCGCAGGCTGAACCACGACGCGCCGCGCGCCCTCCTCGCCCGCCTCGGCGACTGGGGCTTCATCACGGACAAGGCCGCCGGCTGGGCCCATCCGGCCATGCCCGCGCCGACCGGCGCCGGACGCCGCGACCTGTTCGCCGGACTCCTCGGCGGCGACGGCCAGCCGGACCTGAGCCCGGTCGCGGAGGGCAGCCGCAACGACACCATCCACGCGCAGTGCTACGGCCGCCATGCGAACCATCCGGACGAGTGCGCACGCATCGACCGGGAGACCATGGAGCGCGCGGCGGCGTCCGGCCTGCCCGAGGAGGAGGCCCGCTCCATCATCCGCAGCGTCCACCGCGCCCTCGGCATCGCCTGAAAGGCCGCATAGCCCTGCCCATGACGGGAGGACGCTCCTCCCGGGAAAGGCGGGGCCGTCATGCGTTTCGGTCCGGGGGCCGCCACGGCATTGGCCGGCGGCCTGACCATGGTCATGCTTGTGGTCTCATTGGGCGGCATCATGGGCGGCGCCGTCCAGGAGGAGGACGGCGCCGCCGCCGGCGCGTCGAAGACGAAGTGCGGGAACCCGTCGTCCGTCGCGGCCGACGCGTCGGTGGCGAAGGACGACTACGTGAAGGTCGCCGAGGACATCGCCAAGGACGACGGCCATGGCTACAACTACGGCAGCTACGGCCCGACCGACTTCGACTGCTCCGGCCTCGTCTGGTATGCGCTGCACCAGTCCGGCTACAAGGTCGGGGACACCCGGTTCAGCACCGCGAACGAGGGCTCCATACTCGGCGGGGCCGGCTTCAAACGGCACGATTTCTCCAAGGACAAGCTCCGCCGCGGCGACATCCTTGTCAGCGCCAGCCATACGGAGATCTTCGTCGGCGACGGCAAGGTCGTGACGGCCGACAACAACGAGCGCGGCGAGGCCCACGGCGGCGCGCCGGGAGACCAGACCGGCAAGGAGATCTGCATCCGCGACTTCGGCAAATGGGAGGCGATGAAGGACGTCTACCGCCTGCCCGCGAACGACGGGTCGGCCGGCTCGAAGGGCGCCGCCACCAGCGTGTCCACCAAGTCGGACGTGGACATCTCCTACCTGGACAAGTGGTCGTATTCGGACGCCGCATCACATGATCCGGGCGGCGACAAGGGCAAATGCTCGGACGGGTACGGCCTGGACCAATGCACCCAATGGGCCTGCGTCCGAAGTCACATGTTCGGCTATAAGGAGATCCACAATTCCATGGGCGACGGCCGGATGTGGGTGGACAGCGCGGTCGCCCTGGGCTGGCACAAGGGCGTCATCGCCCCCGGCTCCATCATGTCATGGGCGGGCGGCGCCCAGGTCCCCCAGAAGGAGGGTGGATCCTGGACGGCCGATGGCCAGTACGGCCATGTGTCCATCGTGGAGTCGGTGGACACGAAGGCGAAGACGCTGCGGTTCTCCGAGTCCGGCTCCGGCTTCGGCCACATCCACACGTCGTCGATGTCCTACGCCAAAATCCCCGCCGGCCTGACGTTCGCCAGCCCGCCGAAGATCACCAAGGACACGGCCGGCGCGGCGGTCGCGTCAAGCGACGGCGGAGGCTCCTCCGACACGGAGGCGACGTCCTGCGACGCGTCGGACGATACGGACGGCAAGGTGACGGACGCGTCGTATTCCGGCGACGGCAGCCATGCCTCGCCGGAGGATGCGAAGAAGATAGCCAGGCAGCTGCTCGCCCAGTACTTCCCCAAGGACCATGGAGGCGACCAGTGGAGCGCGCTGGAGAAGCTGTGGACGCGCGAGTCGTCCTGGCAGTGGAACGCCACGAATGCCTCCTCGGGCGCGTACGGCATCCCCCAGTCCCTTCCGGGCGACAAGATGGCCTCCGTGGGAAAGGACTGGAAGGACAATGCGGGCACCCAGATCAAATGGGGCCTGCAGTACATCAAGCAGCGCTACGGCACCCCGAAGGCCGCCTGGGCGCATTCCGAGTCGGTGGGCTGGTACTAGGCCCCGCCGGAGCACCGCGCGCTGAGGTTGGCGGCGTTCTCGTACCAGTCGACCATCGCCTGGTACGACTCCTTGGTGCCCTGGTTGGCGGGCGGGTCGCCGGCCGCGCCCATGCAGTCGGGTTTCGCCTGGATGACCGGCTTCATGCCGTCCGTGATGCTCTGCTCCTCGAACCTGTCGCAGGCGGTCCTCCAGAGCCGCTTGTCCCAGGCGTCGTAGGCGTTCCGCAGCTTCGTGATCTCCGCGGCCAGGTCCTCGGGGGACGTGTCGTCGGGCATGGTGTCGGCGGTCTTGATCTCGTCAGCCATGGCGTCGTCGTCCACGCCATCCATGTCGTCGGTCATGTCCAGGAGCTCGTAGACGGACATTCCCGCGTACGGGCCGGACCGGTAGGGCGTGTAGCCGCTCTCCGACTGGTACTTGTTGGAGACGTCCTGGACGGCGGCCGCCAGCTCGTCATACGTGGCGGTCGGCCTTCTCTCCTCCGTCGCCTTTTTCCTTGTCGCGGTTTCCGCGGGCGCGCCTGCAGTGGCCTTGGCGGGCGTTTTCGCGGGGCGGGTGACGGTCCACAGGCCCCAGCCGGCGAGGGCCAGCGCGATGATGACGCCGATGGCGGCGAGGATCCTTCCCAGTCTGGACTTGTCCATGCTTTCTACTCCTTGGTGCGCGCCAGCAGCATGCGGAACGGGAGGTCCCCGTCCATGAGCCAGACGCGGGCGACGGGCCAGCCGTCCGCCGCGAGGGCGTCCAGGAGCGGCTTGGCGGACTCCGCGTCGGATACCGGCAGGTTCGGCACGCCGTCGATGCCGACCCAGGCGGTCGGGCACACGTCGACGAGGCGGCGGCCTCCCTTGCCGGACAGCTCCCATTGGGCGTAGAGGAACGCCATGCCCCGGTCGTACGGGTTGGTGGAGCCGTCCTCGTAGGCGCCGTCCGCGTCGTCGGTGAGGCGTTTCCGTATGGCGGCGGCCGCGTCGGGCGTGTCATGCGCCAGCATGTGCGCGGCGCGCGCGATGCGGGAGTACTCGTCCCACCCGCATTCGGCGGGCAGGTCCTCGGTGGAGTCCCAGAGGACGGACAGGCCGTCCACATGATTCTCGTACAGTGTCATCTCGTTGGTTCCTTTCCGTGGTATTCTCCCAATCTTATGCGCCGAGGGGGCACGCCGGGAAAACTCCCGCCGCGTCCCCTCGGTTCTTTCACCGGAGCGTCCGTCAGACGATGCCCTCGAACGGGTCGTCGGACTTCGGAGCGTCGTCCGGCAGTCCGAAGCCGTCGAGCGGGTCGGACGGGCCGGAGCCGGCCAGACGCTCGCCGTCGCCGGTCTTGACGATGGCGATGAGCACGGCGGTCACGCCGGTGCCGTTGCTGTTGGAGTATGGGGCGTACCAGATCTTCGCCTTGGCGAGCGCGCCCGAGTAGAGGGTGGCGCTGGTCAGCGGGGTGCGCCTCATGTCGACGGCGGGCACGCTGGGATGCTCGTCGCTCGGCTTGGAGCTGGCCTTCACGTAGTAGCGGTCGGCGAACTCCGGGGTCTTCTCGGCCTTCGGTCCGCCGTCGCGCAGCGGGTTGTGGAAGCCTTCGGAGCGCATGAACTCCTTGGCCTTGGCATCGAAGTCGTCGGCGTCCGGGTCGATGCCCTTGACCTTGAAGACGTCATCGATGAAGCCGCGCTTCACGGCGTTGAAGATGGCCTGCATGTTGGCCTTGAGGGTCTCCTTGCCCTCCTCCGTGTCCTTGTCGATAAGGAACGTGCAGGCGTACTTGCCGTTCGATGGGTCGACGCTGAACACATGCGGGAAGTCGACGACCGCGGGATGCGGGAAGACGACCTCGGTGCTGCCGTACTGCTGCTTGCCGTCCGTCATGATGGGTACCTCCATTCGTAATGCGCATCGCACGGCGCGATACGGCTTGCCCCGCCCGAGGATCGGTCCGGGGCCGTCCGCGGAGGGGCCGGCGCCGACGGATATGGCGTCCGGTCCCTTTGATCCGCTGTATGTCCCCATGCGTCATGGGGATGCGTTTTCGATCGCATGGGACGTCATGCGTCCCGGTTCCAGCCCTCCGGCGGGTCGATGACGGACGGGTCGAACGGGGCCTCCTCGACGAGTCCCCCGCGTATGTCGACGAAGGCGACGTGGTCCTTGTCCCAGACGGCGCAGCGGCCCTCGCCGTAGGGAAGGTCGCGGCCGTCCATGACCACGCCGGCCCTGGAGGCCCACGCCCTCGCCTGGTCGGCGGGCATGCCCTCCAGCGCGTGGAGGAACGCGGCGGACCTCACGTCGTCCTCATGGCTCCTGCGGCGGCCTCTCCGGGGCGCGGTCCCGTGCGGGGACAGGTCGTCGTCCGACGCCGCCCCCATCGCGCCTTCGAATCGTCCGGCCCCGGGCTGTCCCGCGGGCCTGTGGCTCATGCCGTTCCTGTCCATCGTCATCGTCTTCCTCCGTTTCGTCGGTGGTGGCGTCTATGCGCGCGTAGGCCCGCCAGCGGGCGGGCAGGTATTTGAGCCGGGCCCGGTAGAGCATCCACGTCTCCAGCCGGGTGGGCACCTTATCGGATTTGCGGTTGTTGTGCCTGTCGCACAGCCAGACCAGGTTCGTGCGGACGGTGGCCCCGCCCTTGGCATGCGGATAATGGTGGTCCATCTGCCCGTGCCCGTCCATGTAGGCGCCCCGCCTCCGGCATCGGAGCAGGCCGAACATCCAACGGTGCTCGCACCGGTTGCCGGTCAGCTCCTTGATCCAGCGGCGGTCGGCGTCGGTGAACAGGCGTTTGGGGTCGCGTTCCCAGGGATTGTCGGGGCGGGCCATCGGCCAGCGGAGCAGGACGCGGACGGCCAGGACGACGGCCAGCGCGATGAGGAACGGCACGAACGGTCCCAGGTCGACGTGCGGCGGGCTCCAGTGGATGGAGGCCAATGGCGGGGAGGCCTTGGCGTCGGACGCGTACTCGGGCGAGTCGGTGAGCACGGGGCCCATGCGGCGCCACGCGTCGGCGGCCAGCGCGCCGACGACGGTCCCGCCGACGGAGGCGACGGCGCCCAACGCCCAGAGCGCCCAGCGGAGCGCCCGGTAGTCGGCGTAGAGGCGGCGCAGCCGGGCGAGGAGCCTTCTCACGACCATCCCAGCAGACGGCAGATGGGCACGGCGATGACGGCGACGACGAACACGGCGGCCATGCCGAGCCCCCAGCGCCTCTCCGTCTCCGGGTCGGTGAACCTGTCCTTCTCGTGGTCGTCGCGGCTCATGACAGGATCCTTTCCACGGTGTCCTTGAGTCCCTTGTCCTCGAGGCCGGCGCGGACCAGCAGGTCGGCCATGTCGACGGCCCATTGGCGGTGCTCCAGCACCCATGCGGCCACGTCCTTGGGGCCGTTGCCCTTCGAGTCGAACAGCGGGCCGTAGGCGTGCGAGACCTCCTTCAGGACGGCGACGGCCGCCTGCCCGCCGTCGGGCTCGGAGCCCAACGCTATGGCGGTCTGGGCGGACAGGACGAGCGAGCCGCGCACGCAGTGGAGGTGGATGACGCGGGAGTCGGCCAGCATGTCGTCCAGCGGATAGCCGTCCGGCCAGACGCGGCCGACCGCCTCGCGGACATGGTCGCACGCCTCGTCGTAGACGGTCGGGTCGCCGCCGTCGAAGCCGCGGGCGGCGGCGATGAGGTCCTTGGCTTCGGGCAGGCCGTCCATCGTCCCGTAGCGGGGCATGCCGTCGTCGTCGAAGCCGATGGCGCCGAGCATGTCCAGGGCGATGGTCATGCGGACGCGCCAGTCCCCCACCGTCTCATGCAGGCCGCGCCGGAGCATGTCCTCCGGCAGGTACGGGAGCGGCAGTTGGAAGAGCGCGGCGAGCCTTGGGCGCTCGGCCCCGTAGGCGATCGGCGTGGGCAACGGCAGCAGCGCCTCGGGCCCTCCGGCGATGACCGCCGGATCGGCCTCGGAGACGCCGAGAAGGCTCTCCGTCGCCTGGGAGAGCCTGGCGGCGGAAAGCCTTGGGTCCGCGCACCAGTATGGGGAGATGTTGTTCATGGCATCCATACCGGTGCGCTATGCGCGGACGGCGCCTACCTGTCCGCGGCGGGGCCTTCGTGCGGGGCGGATTCCCCGCCCGCGGGCCTCGACGGTCCGTCGTGGGCGGTCTTCGGCGTGGCGGCGGCGTCCATGTCCGCCCTCATGGCCGTGGCCTTGTCCGCCGACGCCATGGCCGGCCTCTCGGAGCCGTCGCCGCCCCGGCGGGCTGCGCCGGAGCGGGCCTTCGCGTAGGAGGCGCCGTCATGGCGTCCCCGGGAGGCGGAGCCGGACCGTGGCGCGGATGGCGTCGCCTCGGCCATCGAAGCCGGACTCTGGGCCGCCGACGGCGTCTCCACGGGATGTGGGGGCATGGCCGCCGGAGTGGACGGCGAAGCGGCTTTCCGGAGCGTCCCTGGGGCCGCCTCGGCCGGAGCCGGGGCCTGCGCCGCCACCGGCCGCGCGGACGACACCACGGCCGGTGCCGGCCTTGCGGGTGTGGACCGCGGCATGGCGCCGCGGATGATGCCGAGCGCGGCCTTCGCGTCGGCGCCTCCGGCGTCGTGGATGGCCTGGGCCGCGTCGGCGACGGCGTCGCCGCCTCCGGTGACGCCCAGTCGTCCCAGCGCGGACGCGACCCGCGCGGCCTCGCGGTCGTCGGCCACGCTGATGCCCATGGACCTGAGGCTGTCCGCCGGGTGCTTGTCGAAGTGGACGGCGGTGGCGGCGTCCATGCCGGTGGTCTGCGCGTACGCCTCGACCGCGGCCTTGACGGCTGGCGTGGAGGATACCGCGGCCAGCGCCTCGGCCGGGGCGGGGGCGGGGACTTCACGCATCTCCAGTCCGCCCCGCGGGGTCGGAGGGCACGCCGAGTCCCCGGCGCCGTGGGCGGCGTTGTAGCCGGCGGCCTCGTCCGTGTAGCCGCTCCGCGGCTGCGGGAGCACGGCCTGTCCGCGGTTCAGCCTGACGGCCGTGTCCGGCGACGCGAGCCCCTCGTCGTCCATGACGGCCGCGGTGCCCGGACCGTACGCCTCGTCGATGACGCGGGCGCCGTCGCGGGTCGTCGGGTCGGCGGCCGGCATCGGACGGTCGGACGGCGGGACGAACGCCGGCGGGCGGCCGTCCGGGGCCGCCGCGGGCGTCGGGGCGGGCCTTGGGATCATCGTCGGCATGTCCGCCATGGGGCCGGCGGTGGCCGGGACGGCGACGGCGAGCATGGCGTCCCCGTCGTTCAGTGGCGTCATGTCCTCCCGCGCGGCGGCGACGGCCTTGCGGGCGATGGGCTTGGCGAATCCGACGGCCTTGCGGACATGTCCGTTCGGGCTGGCCAGCGTATGGGAGGCGAGCGCCGCGGTGGCGGCCATCGCCGTCACCGGCAGGTCGATCGGGGCGAGCGCCGCCGTGGCGGCGGCCATGGCGACCGGGTGGGCGGCGGCCGTCCTCGCCACGGCCCCCGCCGTGGCTCCGACCGCGGATGCGACCGCGCCGGCGGTCCGGACGCTCCTGGAGCCCATGACGGCGGCCTTGGCGGCGCCGAGGTTTCCGGAGCCGGACATGCGGGCCGTTTCGAAGCGGCCGCGGAGCGTGGCGTTCGTCTCCGCGAGCATGCCGTCGAAGCGGGCCGTCCTGCGGGGGTCGGCGCGCAGCACGTCGGCGTCGGCCTTCATGCGGGCCTTGACGGTCGGGTCGGCCATCATGGACGCGACCTTGGCGTTCAGCTCGTCGCCGGACAGGCCCTGCGACACGTATTGCGTGGTGAGCCTGTTCTGGGCGATGGCGGCGGCGCGGGCGTCGGCCGTGTCGGCGTAGGCGCCGGTGCGCATCAGGGACACGGTGGCCTGGTCGACGGCCCTTGCGCGGGCGTCGGCCGCCTGCGCGGCGACCTGCGGGTTCATGGACAGCGCCTGCGCCCGGACGGCCGCGCGGCCCGTGTCGGATGCCATCATGGAGTCGACCTTGGAGTCGAGGAGCGTGCCGGACAGTCCCTGGGCGGCGGCCTGTTGGGTGAGGCGTTGGCGGACCATGTCGGTGGCGTCGTCCATCTGCGCCTGGGTGGCGGTGACGCCGAGGCGGGAGGCCGCGGCGATCATGTCGTTGGCGTTGCCGTTGAGGCTGGACGCCATGCCGGCGAGGGCGTGGCGCTCCCCCGCGGCCTGTATGGACGCCATGCCGGATTCGGTGAGGACGTTGGCGCGGGCGCGCGCCCGCGCCTCGGCGATGCTCAGGTCGGGGTGGCCGGCCATGATCCTCTCCCGCTCGGCGGCCATGCGCCGGTCGAGCACGGCGCGGGCGTCGGGGCCGAGGGCGGCGACGCGGCGGTCCATGGCGGCCATGTAGTTGTCGTGGTGGATTTCGGAGGCGAGGTCGCCGATTTCCTTTCCGGTGCCGTTGGCGCGCATGATGGAGTCCACGTTCGCCTCCAGCGTGCTCTGGAAGTCCGGGGAATTGGCGTCCATGGTCCGGGAGAGCCTTGCCCTCTCCTCGTTCGTGACGCGTTCGCGTATCCGTTTCTGCGCCTGGGCGAGCTCGGCGGCGTCCGGCTTGTAGGCCGCGATGTGGTCGGCCTCGGTCGGAGTCGGCGTCCCGAAGCCCATGGACGCGAGCGCGGAGGAGGCGTGGGCCGCGTGGGCGTTCCGCATGATCTCCATGCGGACGGGGTCGGAGGCCATCATGGCCTCGACCTGGTCGTCCAGCCTCCTGCCGGAGAGGCCCTGGGCGGCGAGGCTTTCGCGCAGCTGGGCGCGCTTGGCGTCCTCGGCCCGGCGGATGTCGTCGCCGTAGACGCGCTGTTCGTGGTTGAAGCGCGCGAGGTTGTCGACGGCGGCCTTGGCCTCGTCGGAGTCCATGTACTTGTCGAGTTCGCGCTTGAGGTCCCCGCCCTTGAAGCCGGCCTTCTGCAGCTCGCGGCTGCGTTTGCCGAACACGGCGCGGCGGGCGGCGTCGCGTTCGGCGTCGGTGATGCCGGCCTCGTCGTGGAGCTTGTCGGCGAGCGCGGACACGGCCTCCATGCCCTCGGTGGAGCGCATTCTCCCGTCGAGGGCGCTTTCCAGCCTGTCGCCCTTGAGGCCCTTGGCCTCAAGCTCCTTGCGGAAGCGGTCGCGGACGGCCTCCTCGGCTTGGGTCCTCTCGTCGTCGGACGGCTTGGAGCCGTACTTGAGGTCGTCGACGGCCTTGCGGCCCTCGTCGGACGCCATCCTCTCATCGAGGGCCTTCTCGAGCTCCTCGCCCTTGAGGCCCTTGGCCTCGAGCTCCTTGCGGAAGCGGTCGCGGACGGCCTCCTCGGTCCGGGCCCTCCCGTCCTTGGTTCCGTCCCCGCCGGCGGCCTTCTCGGCCTCCTTGGAGCCTTCGCCGTCAAGCGGCTTGCCGTCCTTGTCAAGCGCGGCCTTGTCGGCGTCGGAGCCGGGGCGGTTGTCCTTGTTCCGGCCGAGCATGGCGTTGCGCATCTCGGTGTGGTCCTTGGCGGCCATGGCGGTGCCGACCGCGCGGCCGAGGGCTCCGTGGGACCTGTCGAGTCCGGCGCCGTGCGCGGCGGCGCCGAGCATGTCCTTGACGCCGCCGCCGCCCATGGCCGCTCCGATGGCTCCGGCGGCACCGCCGAGCGCGGCCCCGCCGAGCGTCTTAAGCCCGCCCATGATGGCCTGGCCTCCGATCATCTTGAAGAGTCCCTCGCCGCTGAACGGGTCGCCGATCCTCCAGACGTTGACGCAGATGTAGCGGATGGCCCACAGGTAGATGAACGGCAGGACGGCGGAGGCGACGGCGAACAGCGTGGTGTTGCCGGTGGTCGAGCCCTGTCCGTTGATGAGGCCGAGGCCGGCCATGGCGGCCGTGACGAACAGGCAGCCCGTGGAGGCGGCGAGTCCGAGCACGCTTCCGGCGGCGCACATGCCGCCCACCCGCTTGGCGGCGTTGACGACGGCCCTCTTGCCCTTGTCGGGGCTGAGCGCGTAGAAGAGGAGGCCAAGCCAGAGGCCGCCGGCGGCGACGAGGCAGGCCAATGCGAGGGTGAGCATCTTGATCAGTCCGAAGCCGACGCCCCAGATGAGCAGGTTGACGATGGCGGCCAGGCTGAACACGACGGACGCGCCAAGCTCGGACGCGGTCACCTTGCCCTGCTGGTACGACAGGGTGCGTTTGGCCGCGTTGATGACGTTCTCGTCGGTCGTGTTGTTGTTCGTCTGGCTCAGCGAGCGCCAGTTGGAGTCCGTGCGGATGTTGAACTTGTTGGTGATGGCCTTCATGGAGACGAAGTCGTTGGACGCGGTGCCCTTCTGCTCGCGGCAGTACACGCTCTCGCGGCCTATCTTCGGGCAGGACGTTTTGTTCTCGAACATTGTGGAGGGTTGAAGTTTGGAATTTGGATTTGCGTCTTTTTTGTCGGTCTTCGCCTCGATGGCGGCGCGGCACTGCATGACCAGGTCGGTGCCGTTCTTGTCCGACGACGGGTCGCCGCTCTTGTCCACGCCGCGGTCGCTGCCCTCGATGCTGTTGACGAACGCCCAGCCGCTCCGCGCGTAAAGGTTGTTGCGCTGCTTGCCGTAGCCGCAGACGTCCCACATGGTGGCCCAGCGGTCGAGGAACACGTCCTCGTTGGCGACCTTGGTGGAGTCCTTGTCGTCGAGGTCGGCCTCCCAAAGGTCGGGGTGCCAGGCCATGGCGTCGCCAAGGCCGCCGCCCCAGGCCACATTCGCCTTGTTGTCGCTGCCATCGTTGACGGCCTGGTCGGTGATGTAGGCCATGTTCTGCGCGGTCACGCCGGCGCGGTATTCGGGCACGCGGCAGAAGACCTGGTCGGCGTTCTCGCCGGGGCCGTACTGGGTGCGCGCGTAGATGCGCAGCGCCGTCTCCTCCCACATGGTGTTCATGGCGGTCAGCACCGTGTCGCGCGATTTGTTGTCGATCGCCGCGGCATTTTTGGTTCAGCACATGCAGCTCGTGCAGGTAGTTGCGGCAGCTGAGCAGATCGCCGGTGGGGTGTTTCGAGCCCGAGAAGTCATGCGCGAGGAATGTCCCTCCGTGGTCGAATTCGTCCACGAGGGTATCGGAGGCCGAGCCCGCGACGTCGCCGATGTACTTGCTGGTGGTGGTCACCATCCAGTATGGGGTGAGCGTGGCGGGCTTCTCCGGATTGTTGGCGGAGGCGATGCCGACGGTAGCGAACATGGCGAGTCCCAGGATGAGGGCGACCATGCGCTGTCCGAACGCCTGGATGGTGCCGTTGTGGATGTACCGCCAGAGCGAGGTGCCGACGACGAGGATGATGGCCATGGACAGGATGCGCCAGTCGGACAGGCTGTTCCAGACGGCGCCCGTGAAGCGGTTCGCCATCTTGCCGAAACTGTCCAGCATGGCGGCGCTGCCGTCGGCCATCCGCTCGATCGTCGCGGCGGCGGCCCACAGGTTGTTGCCGATGGACAGGAAGATGCCGGTGATGTTGGCCGGCACCGCCTCGAACCACGAGCGGGGGTTGAACAGGCTTACGTCGTCGACGCGGCTGGTCAGGCCGCCGATGGTATTCGACCAACGGAGTATCGGCAGACAGTCGAGCTGATTGCATACGGTCTTGCTGCCGTCGTCGGTATTGGCGCTGGCATTCATCGCCAAGGTGACGGTCGTATTCAAATCCATATCAGCCTCCATGACAGTTTTCGCAAGCCCGCTATGCGGGGACGTGGTAGGCTGTTCCCCGAGGTCAGGCCAAGGGGGCGTGACCAGAGAGAGGATGGAGGGAATCATGAATCGACTGTCGAAATGCCTGGCCGCGTCGGCGGCATTGCTGATGCTGGCCGGATGCGGTTCGGCCGGAGCGCGGACGGCGACGTCGAAGCCGGCGGAGCCGAAGGACGAGGCCGCCGAGTTCGGCGCGGACCTGGCGGCCATGCTGAACGACGGCAAGTCCAAGGAGCTGTTCGACCTGTGGATGGGCAGTTCGATATTCGAGCCATTGTCGGATGCCGTCATGCCGGACGCGAAGGCCAAGGGCATCGAATGGAAGTACAAGGAAGGCGCGCTCGGCAAGAAGGAGGGTTCCGTCACGCTGAAATGGACGACTCCGAAGCTGCATTCCACGAAGGAATACAAAGTGAAGAGGGTCGACGGCAAGTGGCGTCTGGAAAGCGACCCCCTCATGTGGGTCAACATCTGCTCCCCGTTCTCGGTGGACGGCACCGACGCTCCCGTCATCGACGAATTGGACAACGAGCAGGGCCCCTGCTATTCCGACGGCGGCGAGGAGGGCGAGGTGCCCCAGGCGGGACAGATCCTTCTGGTGGCCCCGGGCGAGCATACGTTCTCGCTTGACGTGCTCAAGGACGTCGTCGAACAGCCCTATAAGGCGATGGCCTATCCGACCACCGATGCGGCGTTGGATTTCACCAAAAGGCCGGGAATCCAAAACGGCTACGCGAACCTGGTGCCGGACAAGCCCAGGATCGCCGCCGGCTACGCGGACGCCATCAAAGCCGCCTTCAAAGCCGCGAAGAACGAGGTCTCCGACGATGGATACGACCGGCATCCCGATCTGTTCGACGGCATCACCGTCACCCCGACGGACGACATCATGCACCCAACCATCGGCGGCACATACCAGCGTTGGACAGGGAACGGCTACCAGCAACGCGACATCTCCGGACTGGAATGGGGAATGGGCATAAACTGGCAGGGAGTATCCGTCACCATACATGACAACGGATACACGGGAGACTGAAGGACATAAGAAAGGGAGAAGGATCGTGAGACGATTGGGAATGGCCGCCGCGTTGGCGGCGGCATTGCTGGCACTGGCCGGATGCGGTTCGGCCGGAGCCCAGACCGCGGCTCCGAAGCAGGCGGAGCCGAAGGACGAGGCCGCCGAGTTCGGAGCGAATCTGGCGGGTCTACTGAACAATGGCAAGTCGAAAAGACTATTCGATCTGTGGACGGGTAGTGACGACCTGGAGACCGAGCCGTTGGCGGATGCCGTCATGCCGGACGCGAAGGCCAAGGGCATCGAATGGAAGTACGCGAAGGGCTCGTTCGGCCCCGAGGAGGGCTCCGTCACCCTGAAGTGGACGGCCGCGGGGAAGCACTCCTCGAAGGAGTTCAAGACGAGGCTCGTCGACGGAAAATGGCGATTGGAGGATGATCCCCTGATCCACATGCCCGTCTGCGCGCCGTTCTCCGTGGACGGAACGGACGCTCCGGTCGTCGGCGTGTTGGGCGAGCAGGGACCCTGCTACGACTACAGCAATGGCGGCATGCCCAAGGAGGGGCAGATCCTGCTGCTGGTCCCAGGCGAGCATTCCGTCTCGGTCGACGCCCTTAAAGGCGTCGTCGAACAGCCGTACAGGGCGATGGCCTATCCTGCGGACGCCGTTGAAATCGACTTCTCCCGCAAGCCGGGCGTGAGGGAGGGCGGCGTCAATCTGGTGCCGGATAAACCAAAACTCGCCTCCGGATACGCGGACGCGGTCAAGGCCGCATTCCTTGCGGTGGATGACAGCTCGTGCACCGAGTCGGCTAGATGCATCAACGGCGAGACCCGGGACCAGCGTGATAATCTGTTCGACGGCATCACCGTCACTCCGACAGACGACATCATGAGGCCGACGCTCGGCGGCACATACCAGCACTGGGAGGATGGAGGCTACAGGACTTATGACGTCTCCGGTCTGAAATTCACGCTGTATGTGGACGCCCAAGGCGTCAGCGTCAAATCGTATGACGACGGCGAATGACATTCAAGACGAACGGCGCCCCGCCTGAAGTGAAGGCTTCAGGCGGGGCGCCGTTCGTCTTGGGTGTCCATCCTTTTCCTACGGAGCGTAAGGACGGGCCATCCCCATCGGGGCGACCGACCCTCACGGGGCGTACGGATGGTCGTGCATCTCCATGAGCTCGAAGTCGTTGACGGAGAACGGGGCGGTGCCCGGGAGCACGAACTTGCCCTCGGGCACACGGGCCGCGTCGACGATCTTCTGGATGCGGCGCCTGTTCACCTCGCCAGCGACGGAGCGCTTGCGGCTGAACAGGACGACCGCGGCGACGGCGGCTATCGGTATCAGGAAGTACGGGATGTAGCCGCCGCCGATGAACGTGCGGATGCCCTGGCCGACCAGCGCGCCCACGACCGCGCCGCCCAAGGCGATGAACACGTCCGTGGAGCGCACCCAGTGGCGGCCGGCCAGCTGGAGCTCGTCCACCTGGTCGACCCGCTGGCCGGACACTCGCGTCAGGTCGAACAGCATGGCCCTAGGCCGCCGTGCTGAAGTTGAATATCTTGTCGAAGATGTCCATCACGATCTGCGCGAGGTAGGCGGGGATGGCCGCGATGAACGGGGCGACCTGGTCCGGGGCGATGAGGACGACGCCGAGGACGATGGCCGCGAGGCACCAGACGACCTTGCCGCCGCCCTGGTCCTGCATGGAGCGTCCGATCGGCGTGTTCGGCCACCACTTGCGGGCGGCGAGCAGGCCGACGCAGATGAAGATGATGCAGCCGCCGAGGACGATGAGCGCGAGCTTCAGGTTCGCGTTGCTTGTCAGGTAGCCGGTGAACTTCTTGACGCCGTCGCGGACGCTGCCGACGATGCGCGGCGGCGCGGCCTCCGTGACGGTGCCGCCGCCGTAGGACGACAGCTCCGCCTGGGCGCGTACGGCCGCGCCCAGCATGAAATCGTTCATGATCTCTCCTTTCCGAGTCGGGACGAACGATTCGGACGGAGGCTATGCGCGAGCAGTAGGGCGCAGACCGTGAAGGTGATGTGAAGACGGATGTGGTCGCCCGTGTAGCCGCAGGTCAGGCCGGAGACGCGGCAGACGGCGTCAAGCGTCCAGTAGACGGCGGGCGCGGCGCAGATGGAGAGCAGGGGTCGTGCGTGCATGCGACGGTGCTATGCGCACGTACCGGCGGCGGAGAATCCGCTTCGCCCGGAGGCCCCTAAAAGCCCGTGGAGCCGCCGGATTCCTTTTCCGGCCCCTAGTGGGCATTTTCGTATTGTTCTGTTTTTGATTGGCTTGATTGGCTGTCTTTGCTTGTTCTCCCCGGCTTGTCGTTCCGTCTATTGGTTCTTTTTCGTTCTCTATCCGGCTTCCGTTTCCTATGGTTTCGTTCTTCGGTTTTCATTGGGGGCTTATGCGTTCCGTCTGTTTTTTCTTATCCTTTGCTTTCCGATGGTTCCTTGGTTGCCTCCGTTTTTCGTCGTCGGTTTTTCCATTGGGGGTTTCATGTCGTTCGTCCGTCCCCAGGTTTCCTTTATTGATTTGCTCGTATCCTTTTCATGGCTTTGTTTCCCCTCCTCCTTTCCTGTTCCTCATTCGTTTTCCCTTTTCCGGCTTTCCCTTCGTCTTCGTTTTCCCCTTCCCGTCCTTTTCCCTCGCGCGGCTTGCGTGTTCCTTTCCGTTTCGTGGATTTCGATTGCGGTCCGGTCGTTTCGTCTTCGTTCTCCGATTCCGCCTCTCCGCATCACCTCGTCGCAATGCGCCATCGGGCGGAGGCGTCGGGCCTATCGGCCAAGGTTGTCCGCGAGCTCGCGGACGGCCTCCTCGAGGGTGGCGTGGCGGCGCTGGTCCAGGTAGTCGGACTCGAGCAGCCATGGGCGGGCGGGGCAGGCGCCGTCGCGGCGGACGACGCCCAATGGGGTCGGCGGGTCGAAGAACGCGTCGGCGTCGGTGACGTCGGCTGGATAGACGCTGACGCCGCCGCGGCTTGATCCGTTCATGGGGCGGACGACGAGCAGTCCGGCGCGTCTGGTGAATTCGAGCCGGTCCCATTCGCGCCGGGCGAGCAGTTCGACGACGTCGAGGTCGGCGGGGTCGCCGTCGGTGATGCGCCGGCGCTCCCCCGCGGTCAGGGTCCGCAATGATTTCATCGAAATGCCTCCAGCATGGTCCGGGCCAGATGGGCGGCGGCCGTGTCTCTGTATCCGGGGTTTTGGCGGCCGAGCCTGTCGTAGAGCGCCCATGCGTCCCCGACGTCGCGGACGTCGTCGGCCCGCAGACGCGTGCCGGGGTCCCATCCGATGGCGTCGACCATGAGCCGGCGGAGCCGGTCGCGGTCGTCCGGCAGGAGCAGGACGTCCCCTTGACATCCTCTCCACGGCTGAAGCCGGGGGATTCCCTTCACAGCCCGGACTCCAAAGGAACTTCCAGCCTGCGGGAAAGGGGTTGACGCTTCATTGGACCGCCATTGCGGATCCTCCACGTCCTAGGCGGTGCCCCCGCCTGTTTGGATCAAAGCACGGCCAAGGATGTTCATGGCCGCATTAATGTCCGCGTTTACCTGATACCCGCACTCGATGCATTTGAAGACCGCTTGGCTATCGCGGTTCTCCTTGGCGACGTGACCGCACTGATGGCAGGTCTGGCTGGTATAGGCGGCGGGGACGATGACAAGCTTTCCGCCATTGGCGTTCATCTTGTCGTTGAGCCGTTTCATCAGACGGCTCCAATTGTTGCTTAGGATGGACCGATTAAGCCTGGCCTTGGCCTTGGCTCCATTGGGCAGGTAATGCCCCGACCTGTTTGGATCCGGCTTCGGCTTCGGCCGTTTCGTCATGGCCTTGACGTCCAAGTCCTCCATGGCGACGAGGAAGTTCTCTCGGGCGAGCTTCGTCGTGGTCTTCTCGATCCAGTCGTTCCGACGGTGGACGATGCGGCCCTGCAGGACGTTGAATTGACTTAAGGTCTTTTGCCTGCGCTTGGAGGCGAGCTTGGCGGTTCTGCCGCCCTTGGCCTCGTTGGCGCGGTCCTGTCGGGCCATTTTGCGCTGGAGGTATTTCAGCCGCTTCAATTCGGCCCTCGACGGCTTCGGCATGTCCATGAAGGTCCCGTCGGACGAGGCCAGGGTATGCACGCAGCCACGGTCGATGCCGATAACGCCGTCACCTGTTCGAGGCAATGGCAAGGGCATGTTGACGAACACGAGCGTCCGATGGGTCCAATCGACATGGACGCTCGTATACGGCCGTATCTCCTGACCGACACGCACATGGACGACGATGCGCCAATGCGCCTTTTCGCCGGGCTTGCGCCATCGCGTCGGGTTCATGCCGGTGATGACGACCACGCCGGACTTACGGCCGGTCTTATGGAATATGGCGTTGCCCGCCTTGTCCTTGTTACGCCAGCAGACGAAATTCAAGCCGCGATGCCGCGACTTGAAACCGGGGACGCGACCTCCGATGGTCTTCTTCCTCTTGAGCCCGGCGGACCATTCGGTGTTCTCGATCCTATCGGTGGACGACAGTATGGGATTTGGAATCCCCGCCATCCACGAGCACTGGAGACGCACCTCCTTGTCCGAGAGTAATTCGGCCACATCAGGGCCACCCAAAGGCTCCTTGACCTAGTCGACGATCCCGCCGGCCTCGTCTTTGACAGGTACGTTATGCGTCCTCTGCTCGCGGCGTTGGTTGAATCTGGTACGCCATCCATCGCACAGCCATACCATGACGCGCTCGGGGTTCCTGGTCCAGCGGGGATTGCCGCAGTGGTCCACGCCGAGGAAGACGCTCGCACCGGCGTGTTTGACGCCGTCGATGCGGACCTTCTGGCTCATCGTGGACCACCTCCTTTCACTTAGGCTCTATGCGTCCCACGCCAACCCCCGGTACTAAAGTGCAGGGCACGTTTTCATCTTTCGGCCGGCCTCCGGGTAGAGCGAGAGCCGGGGCAGGGCCCCGGTGTCCAAATCGAGGATGCCCCAGTCCCATGCGGCCCCGCCGGGGATGGGGCATCCGGTGTCAATGACGATGGGGCCGACGGTCCCGATGGTGACGGTGAACGGCGTGAACGACAGGTCGCGCCCCTCGACGACGAGCCCGTGCCGGCCGTCGGGGCCGGGGTCGAAGCGGAGGCGCCGCATCTCGTCGATGAAGGTGCCCGCGGGGATGCCGGCCTTCCTGGCGACGGGGCCGAGCACGGCCGGGTCGGGGCGTCGCCTGTACGCGCGGCGCAGATGGACCACGTCGTCGCAGAGGCGTTCGAGCCTGCGGTCGGGGTGGAGCATGAGGACGCGGGGGCTCATATGATCCGTCCGAAGCGTTCGACGCTGTACTGGCTGAATAGCCGGGCCCTAATGACTTCGGCCGCGTAGGGCCTTGTTCCTCTTGCGGCGACGGGCTGGCCGATCGCCGCGGCTCCCGTCATGGCGTTCGGCCTGTTCCTTCTTCCCTTGCCGTTCGCGTCGCGTCTCCAGCCATTCATGGCACATGTCCTTTCCGTAGACGATGAGGATGATGATGACGATGAGGGCGCCCTGGTCGGTCTGTCCGCCGTAGAGGGCTATCCTCCATGCGGCGAGCAGGTAGGGGCTCGCCAAGAGGGCCAGCGCCAGCAGCGCCGTATGTCCGGCGACGCGCCGCGCCCTTGGGCTCCGCCACAGGGCGATGGCCTTTTCCCTGGCCCGTTCCGGCAGCCGTTGGACGGCCACCCCGATGCGCCTCAGTCGTTCCTTGACGCCGTGCATGCGTCCTCCATGAGCGTCCTGTAGTGCCGTGCGAGCCTGATGGAGTCGTCGAGGCAGTGGAGGCACCGGTGGTCGGTGGTCCTCTCCGGCCTCGCGTCCCTGCACGCCGGATTCCACAGGCGGGCCGCCTCGTCCAACGCGCTCACGTCGAGGCTCCTATGCCCGAGCCCGGCGAGGATGCGCGGGTCGTGCGCGTCGAGCATGCCGCGGTCGAAGCGCACGGTGGAGCCGGCGACCAGCGCCTCCCTGCGGTGCGCGTACTCCCCCGCCAGCCGGTACGCCTCCTTCGGCTCCAGTCCGTGGCGGCAGGCGTCCAGCAGGCCGTTCGGCCCATGCATGCCCTTGATGAAATCGTCCGGCGTCCCGTCCCAGCGCAGCACCAGGTCCAATGGGGCGTCGATGGGATGCAGGCCGCCGTCCGTGTACAGCATGCCTATCTCCAGCAACGCGTCGGAGTCGGGGTCGAGCCCCGTCGTCTCCACGTCGATCCATAGCAATGTGTCCATGTCCGCCCTTATGCGTCTCCGCGCTCCGGGACCGGACGCATAAGAGCCGGACATGGTTACGAAATACAGGACGGCCGAGGCCGTCACCCCGGGGCACCCGGACAAGCTTTGCGATCTCATCTCCGACATGGTCCTCGACGACATGCTCGCCCGCGACCCGCACGCCCATGTGGCCGCCGAGACATGCGCGGCCGGCGACGCGGTCATGGTGTTCGGCGAGATCAATTCCCATGACAGCCACAAGCCGGACGTGGAGTCCATCGTCCGCCATGCCTTCCGCACGGTCGGCTACACCGACCCGTCGTACGGTACGACCGCCGACGGGGTCCGGGTCATCGACGGGATGCACGCGCAGTCCGCCGAGATAGACGCGGCCGTCGGCGACGCGGACGGGGCCGGCGACCAGGGCGTCATGGTCGGCCATGCGACCGGCGCGACGGTGACCATGCTGCCGCCCGAGACGGAGCTCGCCCGCCAGCTGGCCGCCCGCCTGTGGGAGGCCCGGGCCAACGGCATCGGATGGCTCCGCCCCGACGGCAAGACCCAGGTCACGCTCCGGACCGACGGCGGCGCCACGGCCCTGGACTCCATCCTCATATCCACCCAGCACGACCCCGGCATGACGCCCGCCGCCATCCGCGGCTGCGTGTCCATGTACATCGTCGACCCCGTGCTCGCCGCCCATCCGGAGCTGGACGCCACCGACTGGAGGCTGGACGTCAACCCGTCCGGCTCGTTCGTCTTCGACGGCCCCGAGGGCGACGCCGGACTCACCGGCCGCAAGATCGTCGTCGACCAGTACGGCCCGTCCATCCCCGTCGGCGGAGGCGCGTTCAGCGGCAAGGATCCAAGCAAGGTCGACAGGAGCGCCGCCTACATGGCCCGCCACATCGCCGTCTCGCTCGTCCACGCCCGCCTCTGCCACGAGGCCACCGTCCGGCTCGCCTACGGGATCGGCGTCGCCGAGCCGACCGACGTGTCCGTCGACGCGCACGGCGCCGGCATCGCGGACGACGCCATCCTCTCCGCCGCCGTCCGCGACGTGTTCGACCTGACCCCGCGCGGCATCATCGATGCGCTGGACCTTCGTCGCCCCATCTACGCGGACACCGCATTGCATGGGCACTTCGGCCGCCCGGAGCTCCCGTGGGAGAGGCCGTCCGACCCCGGCATCCTGCGGAGTGCCGTCGAGGCAAGGCTCTGATGTGCCCACACATGGCGGGCCTCCTCGCCCGCTACAAAAGGAGCCCGTACGGACGGCGCGGCCGTCATGACGGTTTCCTCTCGTTCGCCCTCGCCGTCTCGGAGGCCGCCTCGTTGGGGCACATCGGCGCGGGCGGGGCGCTGGCCGCCGGCGTGCGCGTCTACGTGCGGCTGAAGCCGGAGGCGCCGGACAGGGCGCGCGCCGACGCCCTGCATATGGCCGTATGGGCCAGGCGGCGCTTCGGCGCGTCGGACGCCATGGATCCCTGCTGGCGAAATGCGCTGGCGGGCATGCTTTAGCCGACCAGTCCGACCTTGTCGAAGAACGCGATGATGTCGTCGCGCTGGTCAAGCAGGGACTTGACTTCCCTACGTCGGACGCAATCCCCCGAATCCCCAAATCCACGGGGTGTCAGGGGATTTTTCGTCGGAATCTTCACCAAGAAAGCGGTGTGTCGCGCTTGCGGAGACGCATGGGCCGGTGTAACGAAGCCTCCGGTTGGTAGACTGGAGGGGGAAACGAAGAATCGTGAAAGGAACGTATGGACATGGACGAGGAAAGAAATCCGGAGGTCCCGGAAAGGAAGAACCGCAGGCCGATCATCGTCGGCGTGGCCATCGTGGCGGTCGCCGCGTTGGCCATCGGCGGCGTATACGGATACCGCGCGTACGAGGGCCATCAGGTGTCGGTGGCGCGCCAGGCATGCCGGTCAGCCGTGGCGGACCAGTCCAAGGCCGTGAAAGTATACAAGGCACTGCTTGGGGCGGACGACACCGTCGCCGCATTGAAGACGGACGTGAAGAGCGTGAAGGACGCGAAGACCGTCGACACGCTGGTCAAGGCGGCCAAGGCGAAGCTCCCGGTCATGGTCAGGTGCGACGCGTCCAAGGCCGCCGGCCTGAACGCGGCCGCCACGAAGGCCGGCAAGGCCGTGAAGACGGTCAAGGCGGATGCGAAGGCGTTGGACGCGGCGGTCAAGGCGGTCGAGACGTCGAAGCTCGATAAGACCGTCGATGATGCGGAGGCCCTGTACAAGGCCACGGACGGGAAGGTCCAGGACGAGAAGACCCGCGAGGCGTTGGCGAAGGCCGTCAAGGCCCGCGACGCCGAAGCGATCGCCAAGGCCGCCAAGGCCGTGAATGACTCGAAGGTGGCGAAGGAGAAGGCGGACGCCGAAGCGAAGGCGAAGGCCGAACAGGGGGCTGCGGCCCAGCAGCAGCCGCAGTCCCAGACAGCAACGACCGGTAGCTCCATTTGGTCGGGTGGAACGTATACAAATGGCGGCGGTTCGACTAGGGTCTACACGAACAACGGGGGTGGCACCTACCATGCGCCGCAACAGCAGCCGACATATCAGGCCCCACAGCAGCCCCAGCAGCCGTCGAATAACGGCAACGGCGGCGGACAGCCTTATATTCCGCCGACGTCCAGCTGCACAGGTCCAATCACAGGTTCCTGTTCCACCGCCCCCGGCGGCGAGGTCTGGTGGTGATTTCCTGTAAACGACGAAGGCCCCATTCTCCACGGAGGATGGGGCCTTCGTCGTTCTATCTTCCCAGCCTTCTCGATAGCATGGTCGCGGGGCGTTTCATGAGAAGATAGAGAAGACGGCGCAGCAGAGCCCGACCGCCGTGCAGGTGGGGATGGCGAGCCTGACGACGCGGCGCAGTTGGTAGCGCGGCCAGTCGTACGCCCCAGCCCCGACGCGCAATGGGGCAATGGAGAGCACGAGCCCGCTCAGGATGAAGAACAAGGCGACGAACCGCCCGCCCGGCAGCAGCCGGTGCAGGTAGCCGCCAGTGTAGTGGTACGCGACCACCGCCAGCGCCGCGACGCCCCTCAAACCATCCAAAGACCGGATACGCCCGTCATCGTTCTTCTCCTCCACGGGCGCCACCCTATCATGCATGCCCCACGGCATGCGTCCCTGGGCGCATAGTCGACTTTCCGAATGGGCCGCCACCCATGACGGCCCCATGAAGGAAAGGAATGAAGTGGCGTTCAAACACTTCAACTTCAAACGGCTCGCGCATGCCGCCGTGGCGGTTGTCGCCGCGACGGCCACGCTCGCGCTTGGCGGCGTGACGGCGGGCACGGCGATGGCCGACCCCCCAAAGCCGCATGTGAACGGCGACGCGCCCGCCAACGGCATCGCGTTCGACAACCTCGAGGGAGGCTACGACGGATGGCTCGGCGGTTTCTTCCTGGGCAACAAGGGCGAGCAGGGCTATTGCTTCGACTGGGGCCTGCCCGCCGCCATCATGGCCTACGCGACGATGAACTGGGTGCCCGCAGCCAATTCCGACCAAGCCAACCGCGTCGGGTGGATTCTGCGCCAGGCCGACACCGACACATCAATGATCGGCTTCACCCATGAGCAGAAGATGCAGAACACGCTCGACCGTGCCGCAGCGGCCGTGATCGTGCATGACCAGCTCGACAAGACCGTGGGCAAATGGCAGCAGGCTCGTCAGTATATGAACACCCACCGCAGTGAGGTCGGTCATGGCTGGCAGGAGCTTTGGTCCGGTGTTGGGCCTGGCGGCGGTCAGTACATCGGAGACTTCACCATCGGCCAGGTTCTTGACCGCGCGGATGAGCTATGGGCCCAGTCCGCCGGGCACGTCGCGGGCACCGGAGCCGTTCCGGACAAGTCCTATAAGGACGCCCAGCGGCATCTGACCACTAGGAACATCTGGTACAAGGACGCGAACGGAGCCTATGTCTCCACCAAGGTGACCGTGAAGCTGCACGAAGGCGCCAGGTTCGACGCCGCCGCGAACGGCATGTATGGTGGAACCCTCAGCGCCGACGGCATGACCTGGACCGGCTCCACCCAAACGAACCTGGGTGACGCCGGCCTGCAGCTGCCGTTCACCGCGACCCGGGACGGCGATGGACGATACGACACCACGTTCGAGAACGTCGTGTACACATACCAGTACCCGACGAACCCGAACGGCTACCAGCGCATGGCGAAGTGGGGCGCCGGGCATTCCGACCCCGAGACCAAGACCTCACAGGCGTTCAAGATGCAATGGACGTTCCAGCCGCAGGCCTCGACCGAAGCCACGACCCACAAGCTCGAAGTCGGCGGCACGCCGACCGACAAGGTGACCAGTTCCGTCGGCGACCTCATCAGCGGCACCGGCGCGGACGGCACCACACACAACACGTGGAACGGCGACACCAAGGCCACGTTCAAGGGCTACTTCTTCACCTCCGCCGACCAGTCCGTCCTGACCCAAGTCAAGCGGAACGCGAATGAGACGCCCGCCCAGTACCTTGCCCGCGTCAAGGCGAAGTACGGCGAGCCAGCCGCGACCGCCGAGACGACGTTCACCGGCTCCGGCCAGACCAACACCGTGACTGCCAAGACGGCCACCGGCGATGACTGGACCGTGCCCGCCGACATGGGCGGCTACTACGGCACCTGGGTCTGGACGTTCGAGAAGGCCGGACAGCCCTCCGACCTCCAGAATCGTTTCACCGGCGACTATGTGGCCGAAGCGGGCGTCGCTTCCGAAAACGCCGTCGTCCACACCGAAGCGCACGCCGCGTCCCAGACCGCGAACGCGACCATCGCGCCGAACGGCGAGCTCGCCGACCGCATCACCATCACCGGCCTGCCGGAGAACCTCGGCAAGTACAAGCCGTCCGACTCCCTGCCCGGCGTTGGAGCCGACAACACGAAAGCCACCGTCGACGTGTACTGGACCGGCCGCAAGGCCGGAGCCGTCTCCAACCAGGATGACGACATGCTCTACCAGCCGTCCACCAAGGACGCACCGGCCGATGACGCGAACCACAAGCACATCGCCACCTACACATACGATCTGGCCAAGCTGATCGCCGCGCAGAAGGGCTACAAGTCCGGCGACCCGCTCACCCTGACCGTGGGCGGCGGGGCCAACGGCTCCAAGACCGCCGACGGCAAGACCGTCACCCTCAAGGCGGACAAGGGCACCGGCTTCTACGCGTTCGTGTTCCGCTACGCGGGATGCGATCGCGTGACCGGCGTGACCAGCGCCTATAACGATCCGTTCGAGCGCGTGTTCGTCCAGGACTCCAAGCAGGTGACGCTGACCAGCCACGCCAACCCGAACCGCGTCAAGGTCGGCGACAGGTTCCATGACACCGCCAAGATCTCCGGCCGATACCCGGCCAAGTACCTCGACGGCGCGTACGTCGAGTTCACCGCCTACGAGCCCGTGTCCGGCGAGCCGGACATGACCGCCGCGAAACTGCTCGACGCCGAGAAGCATCCGCTGACCGCCGACCAGATCGACAAGCTCGCCAACGGCACCGAATTCGAGGTGTCCAGTTCCGACGTGGCCGCCGACAAGGCCGGCACCGTCAACTGGCAGGCCACCCTGTTCACCAAGGACGGCATCCGCCTGGCGGGCCACGAGTTCGGCGCGACCGACGAGAGCGTCGAGGTCACCGGCAATGGCAAGGTGCGGTCCGTGTCCCAGAAGCAGGGCGCCGTCGGAGGAAGGATGTGGGACCTCATCCAGGTGTCCAACGTCACCACCGGCTCCGACCGCGGCAACGTGCCCGCCGGCTCCAAGGTCGTCGTGGACGTGTACAAGCACCAGGGCGAGGATGGCGCCAACAAGGGGCAGCTGGTCGAATCCAAGACCTTCCCCGTCGACGTGGCCAGACTCCGCAACGGCTCCGACTCCTACTGGTTCAAGGCCGAGATGTCCAAGACGTACCCGGCCTCCGGCCGCTACTACTGGACCGAGCGTCTGGTCGACAACTACGGCAACACGCTCGACAGGTCCGACTACGGCGACCAGGACGAGCAGACCGATGTGCAGGAGTACTCCACCGACACGGCGAAGAAGTGGCTGTCCGACGACAACGCGCTCTACTCCGACAAGACGGTCAAGACGTTCGACATCCTGACCCAGACCTGGTTCAAGGACTGGGGCGCGGACGCGCACCGTGACACCGAGGGTGACGAGACCCAGTCGCGCGGCGTGACCGCCGACGGCACCCGGTTCCAGACCTCCATCTGGCGCCAGAACGGCTCCGACTCCTCCAAGGACGAGAAGGTCGTGGACGGCAAGGCGAACGCCATGCCGAACATCGACCGGAAGGCCGCCAAGGCCGGCCGCATGTACCAGAAGGTCAAGTCCGAGACGTTCTCCCTGTCGAACCTCGAACCCGGCACCTACTACTACGGACTGAAGGTCACGAACGACCAGGACGCCGCAAACCTCGCCAAATATGTCGGCGAGAAGGACGGCGGCCTCGTCTACGAGGCACCGAAGCGCGTCAAGAGCGAATCCTTCGACATCGCGCGCGTCACCTCCAGCCGCCGCAACGCGGCCACCGTGACCGGAACCGTCAAGCACGCCGACGACATCCTGCATGTCGACGGCACGCTTCCGAAGGGCTCCTCCTACAAGGTCGAGGCTTGGAGGGTCGAGAACGGCAAGGCCGTCGAGAAGGTGTCCGAGTCGAAGACCCATGTCCTCGACCACGACACGACCGGTGACATCCAGGTCAACGATGTGCCCGCCCCCACGAAGGCCGGAACCTACCAGTTCCGTCATTACGTGTGGACGCCCGACACGCTGGGCGGCGATCCGTCTGTGACCGACGCCATGGCCGTCATCGACCCCGACGCCACCACCGGCTACAAGTACGCCAAGCGCCACCTGCTCGCGGACGGCGACTCGGATGAGTCCGAGCGCTTCGAGATGGTCTCCATCGACACGTATGTCGCCAAGACGAACAACGTGAAGACCTATAAGGGCAAGCACTACGTCGATGTGACCGACGGCGCGGACGTTTACGACCACGCCGAGATCACGGGCAACCTGCCCGCCGGCTACAGGCTCGGCTTCACCCTCTACAAGGAGGGCAGGTCCGAGGCGGCCGACGTCGCCGTGGCGACCATTCCGCCGACCAACCTGACCGAGGCCTCCAAGGAACTCGATTCCGCGACCGTGCATCTGACCGAGCCCGGCACTTATTACTGGGTGTACTCGTTCAGCGGCGCCGACGGCCAGACCTGGATCGACGGCGACGGCTCCCCGGAGCTCAAGGAGCTCATCAGCAAACATCGTATCCCGGACGAGACGTTCAACGCGGTCCGCGTGACTACGACGACCGCCAAGTGGACCAGCAAGGGCGGCGAGACCGTCGACGTGGCCCGCATCGAGGGCTGTCTGCCCGACGACGCGACCATGAACTTCGAGCTGCACGACTACCAGACCGGCGACAAGGTCGCTGAGACCGGTGAGACCAGCCTTGCAAAGCTCGGCTACAAGCCGTGCGAGCAGGGCGGCGACGAGGTCCAGACGGTCGAAAGCCCGAAGGTCACGCTGCCGGACGCCGCGGACCACTACTTCGTCGAATCCGTGAAATTCGGCTCCGACGAGTTCCATCGCGGCAACGACAAGGTGAGCCACGAGTCCACCCGCACTATCGACGCGACCACCGACACGAGCGTGGAGTACACGCTCGGCACCGCGGTCGCCGACCATGCCGACCTGCTCAACATCAGGTACGTCGGCAAGGATGGCAAGGACATCCGCGACGACCTGACCGGCCCGCTGACCGCCAGCTGGGAGCTGTACCGTCAGGCGGACGGCGATGATGCATCCAAGGACGAGAAGGTCGCCGACGTGGACAAGGATGGCGTGGCGCTCGAATCCGGCCAGACCGAAGTCGAGTCCAGCCCGTACAAGCCGGACGGGACCGGCCTGTACTACTACGTCATCACCATCCGCGACGAGAACGGCGACGTCGTCAAGCGCGGCGCCGCACGCGAACCCTCCGAGTCCTTCCGCATCATCAAGGCCGAGTCCAAGACCGACCGCGTGGTGTCCGAGGGCACGAAGGTGCGCGACCGGGTGACCATCTCCGGCCCGGTGGCCGAAGGCACCATGGTCTCCTGGACCCTCATGAAGTACGGTGAGGGCTCCGCCGACACGGACTCCGTCGTCAAGCGGTACGACACGCCCGCCGACGGCGCCGTGCTCGTCACCGCGAAGCAGGCCGCCGAGGCCGCGAAGTCCAAGACCGTCATCAACGGCCCGGAGTTCGAGGGCGGCAAGGCCGGCGAGAACTACTACTGGGTGTTCAGCCTGTCCAGCCCCGCCCGCGACGGGGAGACCGGCGAGCCGCTGAAGCCGAAGGGCGCGGCCGACACGTCGCACCTGGCGGCCAACTCCATCGCCGCCATCGACGCGGAGGTGGACGGTGACGGCCAGGAGCCGCAGGTTGACATCCAGCGGTTCATGACCGACCGTAGCCGTGTGGAGGACGAGTCCTTCAACACGGTCAAGGTGACGACCATGGCGTCCAGTCATGACGCCACCGTCGGAGACAAGGTGCATGACACCGCGATCATCACCGGCGACATTCCGAACGACGGCTACTGCGTGTCCTTCGAGTATTGGAAGCGCAACGACGGCGACGTGAGGAACGACCACCTGAACGACACGTCGGAATGCGTGGCGGTGCCCGCCCATGCCACCACGGTCGACTCCCCGGAGCGCACCGTGGTCGAGCCGGGCGAGCACTACTACCGCGAGCGTCTGACCGAGCGCGGCAATGGGCGTGAGGTCTCCTACGGCGAGGCCCGCGTCAAGGGTGAGACCGTGCTGGTGCGCCTCGCCCCGACCGGCGTGGCCGCGGCCGGGGCGGCGGGTGCGATGCTCGCCGTCGCGGGACTCGGCGTGACGCTGGGGCTCGCATCCCGCAGGCGCCGCCATGTGGGCGCGCATGCCCGCGTGTGACCCAGCCGGCATGAAGCAAGAAGGCCGCCCCGGAATCCGGCATGGACTCCGGGGCGGCCTTTTTGTTCTTATCGGTCAAGGGATTCGATGGCGTCGTCGTAGATGACGTGGAGGATTTCGCTTCCCTCCTCCGTGAGCCGGTCGAGGAACATGTCGAGCCCGCGCGGCACGGCGGCGAGCACCGCGTCGATGTTGGCGTCGGACGGCTCTTTGCCCGCATCCTCGAGCATGGCGCCGATGTCCCCGCGGCACCAGACATCCTCGGCTATGACGTCGGCCGTGGCGCGCGGGAAACGCAGACGACGGCTTACGGCGCCCTCGGCGCCGACGTTGACGGACACGCGCGCGTCCTTCGGCAGTGTCTTCAGGAATTCCATGGCCTTGCCGACGGTATCCATTGTCCTGCTCCTTTTCGTCCCCACGGCCTTTCCGCGGCGGCAGGGCTGCCATGCGTCCCGAAAAGCGGGTTGAAGCCGTCGTGGAGGACGGACGCTACGGCGGCCGGATTCAGTGGACTACGATCCGGTGGGCGCTTTCACGCCGCCTCCACGGCGGCTCCCGATTCCTTCCTATGCGTCCTAGAACAGCGGGTCGAAGGCGGCCGTGGAGCGCACCCGCGCGTCGATGAGCGGCAGATAGGACGTGTCCAGCTCGGAGCCCACGCAGCGGCGTCCCTCGATGCGGGCGGCGGCCATCGTGGAGCCGGAGCCCAGGAACGGATCGAGGATCAGGCCGCCCGGACGGCAGGAAAGGCGGACAAGCCAGCGCATCAGGGACGCGGGCTTGATGGTCGGATGGGCGAGGCGGCGGACGCCCGCGTCCGTCGTGCATGCCATGGCCTCCGCGTCCAGCAGGGATGCGGGCACCTCCGGCGCGTCCGGGCGCAGTCCCAGGCGGGCGGCCTGCTCCGGCCACCCGGCGGCGGGACGGCGCATCGGCGCGTCCGCGACGACCGGCCTGTCCGCGCCGGACGCCTTCGGACAGAAGTAGAACGGCGGGACGCCTTCGGGCAGGAGCCGGTCCAGGCGCGGGTCGAGGACCAGGTCGGACGGATACCGTCCGTCCAGACGGGGCGCGTCGGGGCGCGGCGTCACCGTGTCGCGCATGACGTCGCCGCCGCGCGGGTCGCCGTCGCGGAGGCGGCTGTTGCGCTCGTAGCGGCGCCCCAGCTCGGCCATGTCGGCGGGCACGGCCGCGTCCGCGACGTCCAGCGCGCCCGTGCCGTGGTCGAGGAGATTCCGCCCCAGCATGGCCTCGCGGGGGCGCTGGGCCACGACGACGGGCTCCCAGGCGGGTTTCAGTGCCGGATTGAAGCCGGTCCAGCGGGACGCCTCCGGGGTCGCGGGGATGTAGGCGCCCTCCTTGAGACGGCGGCCGCGCAGACTGGCGGAGCCGGCCTCCCTCGACGCGCGCGGGTCGGACACGCCCAACGCCCGGTCGACCGCATGGTCGCCCCACTCGCCCTTCGGCATGCCGGAGGCGTACAGCCAGCAGAGCTGGTCGCGGATAAGGAATCCGGCGTCCTCGACGGCGCAGGCGAGCCTGTGCCAGGTGCGCGGGGAGCCGAATGCGAACAGGAACGCCCCGGGGCGCATGACGCCCAGGATGGCGTGCCAGAAGTCCGGGTCGAACGCGATGCCGGTGGAGTCCCATCGGGCGGTCTCGCCGGCGGTGCCGAGCCCCAACTCGTAGGGCGGGTCGGTGACGACCGCGTCCACCGGCCCGTCGAGGACGGACGGCAGATCGCGGGCGTCGATGTTGTAGACGGCGGAGCCGTCGTAGTCGAATGCAGGCCTCATACCGAGGCCATATGCGTCGGACGGCCTCTAATCCACCAGTTCGACGACGATCTCCGAACGGCGCGTCAGGCCGGGCAGAAGCCCGAAGTCGGGCGTGATGCCGGCGGCCTCCAGCAGGGGGCGGAGGATGTCCTCCGTCCCGCCGTGGATCTCGTAGCGATGGCATGGCCCGTCGATCAGCTCGTACGTGTCGTCCATGGCCTCCATAAGACGGACGACGGCGCGCGTCCGGTCGTCGTCCAATTCGGTCCTGTAACGGTAGCCATGGAAGGGCGCCGGCCCCTCGCCCTCGCCGTCCATGCGGAATGCGTAGATCGTCAGCTCCATCATCGTTCGCTCCTTCTCGTTTCCGACGCCCCGCCCATGCGTCCCCTCCGGGCATAGAGGCCGGACAGCGCCGGACAAGGAGGATGGAAATCATGACGATGGATGCGAACGGCAACAGCCACAAGGCCGCGGGACGCCCGGACGGCGGACAGTTCGACAGGAAGGCAGGCCAGGGCTCCGACGACGATCTGGAGGCCCGGCCGGCCGCGATGGACAAGGTGGTCCTGCAGGTGTCGGCGGCCCGGGCCATCGCGGGCAAGGAGCCGCCGGACTGCTCGGGGCTCGGCCCCGTCGGGGCGAACCACACGCTGGCCGGCTGGCTGGACCGGGAGGCCCCCGGCTGGCGGTACGACAGGGCCGCGCTGGCGGCGAGCATGCCGGGGGTGGTCGACGACTACCGCGACAGGGACCCGGTCGACACGGCGGAGGCGGAGAGCATCGAGAGGAGGGCGCTGGGCACGCCGGAGCGGCCCGGAAGACTCGTCCGGCATCTGCGCGAATGGCTGCCGAGCGACGTGGACTCCATAGAGACGGCCCGCGGCATCATCCACGACAGGGCGGAGAGCGCGCGGCGCTGCTACGCGCTCGACCCGACCCGATGCCTCACCCCGGAGGCGTTCAGGGCCGCGGTGGACCAGTCGAGCGTGGAACGGTTCTTCACGTCCAAGGAGATCCGCATGTCCGCCCATCGCATGCGCGTGGGCCACAGGTACATGGACCGCGTCTCCGAGTGGAAGGCCGGACACAAGGGCTCCACGCCGGACGGCGAGACGCGCGACGCCCTATGGGACGCGGCCCTCGCCGACTACGTGGCCGAGAAGAAGGCGAAGGGCAGCTCGTTCGGCAACGGCCTCAACTACACGGACGGTAGGAGCGCCCATGAGGGCGTGAGGCCACGCGTGTACATCGACCGCAACGACATGGAGGAGCCGTTCAACGGCCGCAAGGACTTCGAGGGCATGTACCGGCGCGGGCAGGCGAGGATACGCCAGTGGGCCGCGAACTACGCGGACTACTCCATGACCGGCGAGGACGGCGACGCGACCGGCGACGCGCTGGACATGGCCACCACCACGTCCGTGACCGGCTCCGCGCTCCGCGGCGTCGGCGAGACGGAGCGCCGCGCCTACAAGCTGGCCCTCGCCCAGGGCAGGAGCGCCGCGGAGCTCGACGCCGTCGCCAAGGCCCTGGGTCTGGACGGGGACACACGCGGCCTGCTTGAGGCCGAGTGGCATGCCGAGGGCGCCTTCGCCCGCATCTAGCGTCCCGGGGACGCATGGGGACCGGAAAAACAAGGGCACGTTGGAAGGAGGTGTCGGAAAATGCTGTACGTGATCGGATTCGTGATCGGCTTCGCCGTCATGTTCGTCCTGGTCTCCGCGCTGAAGCTGATCGCCGGCGCCGCGCTCACCGCGGTCGGCGTCGTCATCGGCACGATCGCGGGCGTGATGGAGGGCCTCCTGGGTTCCCATGACGGACGATAGCCTGGAGTCGGTGGCCGCGCATGGCATCCGCGGGCGCGGCCCGATGGGGCTCGTGCCCCGATGGTCGTACGCGGAGCCGCCGGAGTTCGGCCGGCTGATCGCGGACGGGGCGGAGGACGGACGCCGTTGGGCCGCGCGCCGGGTGCGCCGTGCCGTGGCGGCGGCCCTCTCCGCCGTCCTTCTGCTTTCCGCGGCCGTCGGCGGCGGCTGCATGGTCCTCTCCGCCCGGGCAAGGACGCTGGAGTCGGAGCGGGCCGCCGTGGAGGAATGCTCGGACGCGCTGAGACGCCTGTCGGCGCTGGAGTCGCGGGCCATGAAAGCGCGCCGCCGCATGGACGACGCCGTGTCGAGGCTCGACCAATCGTACGATCTCGACCGTCTTGTGCCGTTGTCGGCGACGAGGCCGCCGGAGGTTCCGGCCGTCTCCTGCTCCGCGGACCCGGCGAGGGCCGCCGCGAAGGCGGACCGGGCGGCGGGGCGGCTGTCCGACTGGCTCAAGCCGGTGGAGGCCGCGTTGAAGACCAAAGGATGAAAAACAATTCCGAAAGCGGCCGAAAACAATCGGCAATCGATTTCGGGCCGGAGCGGGCCTGAAGGGCATGGATGCAGGCGGAAAGAGGAAAGGTCGAAGACGTCCTCCCTTCCGACTTCAGAGGACATCCTCACACTTCCATCACATTTATGCGTCCGTATGCACTTCGTATGCAGCCGTATGCACTGATTATGCACATTTTTTTGCCCGCAAGCAGGAATCGGCCTGGCAGTAGGGCTGAGCGAACATCGAAGAAGCCGTATGCACTTTATGCGCCTCTTTTGGGAGTTGGAGTCTTTTCGCCCTTTTCCTTTTAAGGGAACTGCATACGGCTACATACGGAAGCCATCGGAATCCGGCCTTAGCCCTACTGCCCGTAGACATCGAAGCCTCTTCCGCACGCCGAAAACCGAAAGTGCATACGGATCCGCATACGGATTTTCGCCGATTCTCGTCGGAATCGCCCGCCGATGAAATTGATTCGCCTCCATCCGTCTTTGATTTCGCTCGACGCGCTGGCCGTCTTTTGCCCCCTAAAAACGATTCTTTGGCCCCTCCGACGGGCTTTCGTCCTTTTGGGGGATAGTTGTCGCCATCCGACCCACACCGTGCCGCAGGGGGCGCCAAGGATTCGATTTTCGGGCAATGGCGTCGACTGAAATCAAAAAACGACCCGGAGACGTGATTGTCTTTTCGGACGATTCCATACGGTCGACGGCAATGCCACAAGACGCCCTGCGGGCCATTCATCGGCCGCAGGCGACCAGCGACCCCCTATCCGGCCCTTCGGGAATAAGGACGGGCAGTGGATTTCAGTGGATGAATCAAGCCCGTCTTCACGTTTTCTTCACTTTTATTCGTCCGTATGCACTTCGTATGCAGCCGTATGCAGTCCGTATGCACTTTTTCGGCTCGAGCAAAAAACTAGGCGGGAGTAGGGCTGAGAGCGCATGCAGAGAGCCGTATGCACTTTATGCACCTCTTTTGGGAGTTGGAGTCTTTTCGGCCTTTTTCCTTTTAAGGGAAGTGCATACGGTGCATACGGCTGCATACGATTGGAAGCCAAATCGGGCCTTAGCCCTACTGCCCGTAGGCATTGGAGCCTCTTCTGCCCGCGAAAACCGAAAGTGCATACGGCGGTGCATACGGATTTCCGGCCGAAAAACCCCTATCGACCCCCTATCGACGGAATATCCCGTCGTTGGTCAGGTCATCGGGGTTCGCCCAGGCGTAGCCGGGCGCGTGCTCTCTCTGATGGACGAGCTTGTCCCTGAATACGACGCGCATGATGCGGTCGGTCATGGCCTCGTCGATCATCGGACGCGGCATGTCGCGGTTGGCGCCCGGGATCATCCGGCCGCGGCTCTCATCCCGGCGGCGGCCTTCCGCACGCATAGCCCCACTGCATGAGGCTCAAGGAACTGAAGAAGGATATCGACGGCCGCTACGGCCTGCGCTGCGGGCGCGTGCACGAATCCCGCATGGACATCTGGATCGCCCACGACCACGCCAAAGGCGTCGTCGTCCACAAGTCGGGCAAGTGCGAGCCCTGGCGCATCGACGGCGCGGCCGTCGCCAAGGGCGCGCCGTTCCATATCGAATCCGACTGGTCGGCGGACCGCAAGGCCCGCGTCTTGCGCGAGCGGATGGGCTAGTCCCGCTCTTCCGTCACGGCCCGCACGGCGTCGTGCAGGCGGGCGCGGACGCGCGGGTCGTCCCAGCCGTACGCGGCGGCCAGCGCCAGCGTGTCGGCGTCCAGCTCCCCGTACAGGTCCCGTCCGAACCACTTCGGCACGTCGGCCGTCTCCTTGAACGACTCCCAGAGCGGGTCCGTGTCGGCCACGGCATGCCGCCGCGCCCATCGGGCCGTGCGGGTCGTCTTCAGCCCGGCCCGCCATTCCAGGAACAGATCCGCGGGCATGCCGTCGGGGTCCGCCGCCCATTCCGGCCGGCCGGTGCGGACATCCAGTTCCAGTCCGACGCCGTGGACGCGGGTCAGCCGCGCCTCCGTCGGCTCCGGCCCGCCATGCCGGGCGGCGGCCGCCTTCAGGTCGCGGCCGAGCGCCGTCACCTTCTCGCGGGCGAGCTCGCGCTCGTCAGGCGGAAGCTCCATGTACCTGCCGGAGCCGAGGCCGAGCAGGGCGTCCGCGTCGGCGAATCCGTCGTAGGCGGTCCAGCAGACGTACACGGCGTGCGTGGTCCCATTGTCGGCCGCATCCAGCATGGCGCGGCATATGGCGCGTCTCTCGTTCTCCCAAGTCATGACTTCAACAGCTTCCCGAAGTATCCGACGGCCCGCGGATCGGCGGGCGCGTCCGTGAATGCGGAGGCCCATGCGTCGGCCTGCATGACGGGAACGGCTCCGGGGAACATGGTTCCGCGCATGACGCCGTACACGCCGCCCGTGGTGCGGGACAGCAGGACGACGGGCCTCACGTCGAGGCCGGCGGGCAGTCCGGAGCGGACGGAGTCGGCCGCCCAGGCCATGTTGCCGCCGGCATGGTAGGTCCTCACCGGGGCGACGCCCGCAAGCGAGCCGACGGGCACGTTTAGGTTCGTGTTGGAGTCGTAGGCCCGCAGCTCCCCGCCGCCGCGCATGGCATCGAGGCCGGGCGTCGGGACCAGGTACGCGTCCGGGGAGGCCGGGCGGTAGTGCTTGGCGTCCAGAAGCCAGACGGTCCGGCCGGACACGACCACGACGTCGATGTCGGCCCTGCCGGTGGCGTCCCCCGGGTTCCGACAGGAGAGGAAGACGTGCGCGTCCCGTATGCCCATGGAGGCGAGCATGCGGGCCACGGAGTCCTCCCCCGCCACCCCGGCGGCCACGTTGTACCTGTCCATGCCGTCGGCGACGGCGGTGGCCTTCAGCCCCGCGGCCGGCCTGCCGTGGACGTTGGGGGCGGCGAGCCAGGCGGCGAACGCCGCGTCGCCCACGCCGTAGGACACGGGCTCCGGTCCGCGGGGCATGGAGAGCGGCTCCATTGGCCGCTCCTCCGTCCAAATGTCCGATGGGGTGGAGTCGGAGGCGGCCATGAGGGCGGCGGCCGCCAGGGCCAGCAGCAGGACGCCGACCGCGGCGGCCAGCCAACGGCCGGAGATGAGGACGAGAAGTAGGCCGACGAACCAGTGCCTTCCGGCGCAAAGGTACAGGCCGAGCGCAAGGATGATCCATTGGAGCACGTCCGTTCCTATGCGTCCACGGAGGACGCGGTGAAGCGACGAACATCTGAAAAATCCGAAAACGCCTAAAAACGATTGGCAATCAATTTCGGGCCGGAGCGGGCCTGAAGGACATGGATGCAGGCAGTAAGGCGAGAGGCTGAAGATGTCCTCCCTCTTGACTTCGGAGGACATCTTCACACTTCCATCACATTATTCATTCCGTATGCACTCCGTATGCAGCCGTATGCACTTCGTATGCACTTTTTTAGCTCAAGCAAGAAGCCAATGAAGAGTAGGGCTGAGTAGACATCAGAAGAGCCGTATGCACTTTATGCACCTCTTTTGGGAGTTGGACCTTTTTCGGTCTTTTTCCTTTAAGGGGAAGTGCATACGGTGCATACGACCGCATACGGCCGACGATGGAATCGGGCTCCAGCCCTACTGCCTGTAGGCATTGGGGCACCTCCTACCCGCGAAAACGACAAGTGCATACGGATCCGCATACGGATTTTCGCCGATTTCGGACGAAAATGCCCGTCGATGAAATTGATTCGCCTCCGCCCGTCATCATCACCAGCCGACGCGCGGGCCGGCTTTTGCCCCTGAAAACGATTCTTTGGCCCCTCTGACGGGCTTTCGTCCTTTCAGGCAATAGTTTGTTCCGATTCGCGCCGTGCCGCAGGGGGCGCCAAGGATTCGATTTTCAGGCAATGACGTCGACTGAAATAAAAAGCCCCCCGGAAACGTGATTGTTTTCCGGGGGCTTCGTTGGGTCGCCGGGGTCTCAGGCGGCCATGCCGGGGCGAAAGGCGATGCGGCGGTCCAAATCCAACCGCTCGCAGCCGATGCGGGAGACGCCCATGGGAAACGCGCCAAGCAGCCGCTCCGCCGCCTCCAGCGTGGAGGCCGTCATCATGATGGTCGCGCCGTCGGGCAGCGCCTGCATGGCGTGGCGGAAGCGGGCGCGCTTACGGGCGGCCGTCGCGGCCATCGCGTTCCAGCGGGCCACATCCGGGTTGTTGTCCGGGTTCGGGATGGGCTCCGAGACGCCTATGGCCCAGTAATCGACCGATTCGACGGCGAGCGTGTCGCCGGACCGCACGCGCCCCACGGCATCCAGCGCGCCGTCCAGGTCGTTGAGTCCGATGCCATGGATGCCGTCCGGCATGTCATGGGGCAGACCGCAGGGCACGGCGACGAGCCAACGGCGGCCCGCGCCTCCCTCAAGCCGCTGGAGCAGGGTCTTGGAGCGTTCCCGGCGGGTTCCGCCGGCGATGATCAGATTGGCCATGCGCCTCGGCTATGCCGCCCGGACGCATGGATCACATCATGGATAAGAGAACGGAACTGACCGTGCGCGGACGCACCCGCACCGTGGAGGAATGGGCCCATTGGCGCGGCATGACCGTCGAGACGCTCGTCTGGCGCCTGGAGCACGGATGGGAGGCCCCGGACGCGGTGCTCGTCCCGGTCCGTCCGGCGGCCGCGTCGGTGGTCGTGACGGCCTTCGGGCGGACGCTGGCGCCGGGCGAATGGGAACGGGAGAACGGCGTGCCCGCCACGCTCATCGGCAAGCGCATCAAGCTCGGCTGGACGCCGGAGGACGCGGTATCCCGGCCCGTGCGGTCGAAGCGGACGGCAAGGACCGTCACCGTGGGCGGCGAGACGCTCGCCATCCACGAATGGTCCGAACGCACCGGCATTCCGACCGCCGTCATCTCCTCAAGGCTGTCCATCGGCTGGACCCCGGAGCGCGCCGTCTCCGAGCCGATAAGGAAAAGGCGCGGGACGGGACGTCAGGGGGTCGTCATCGGCGGCGAAAGGCTGACCATACGCGAATGGTCGGAGCGAACCGGCATTCCGGCCAACGTCATCTCCAATCGTCTGAACCGCGGCTGGACGCCGGAACGCGCCGTCGGCACGCCGGTGAGGAAAAGGCGCGGCCCGAAGCCGGGCAGAAGCCCGACCGTCCGCGAATGGTCGGAGCGAACCGGCATTCCGGCCAACATCATCTACGTGAGGCTTTCCCGCGGCTGGACCCCGGAGCGCGCCGTCGGCACGCCGGTGCGGCCGCGCCGGGACGCATGACGAGGGCAACGGAGAAAAAGGAGCCCACCATGAAGACCATCGGAAAAGCCGTCTACGCCATCATCTGCCTCGCATTGCTCGCGGCGACCATCACCGCCCAATCGCAGGGCTGGACCACCACGTTCTATCTGGCGTTCCTCGCCGTCGCCACACCGGGCGCGACCATGTGGGCTTGGCGTCGTCTGATGCGCGCATAGCATGAAGGCGTCCGCCGGGAGCGGTGGTTGTCTTCTCTCTCTCTCACCAAAACCCCCTGAAACCGCCGCCTTGGGCGGACAATGCGACAAGGGCGGGACCATCGGCTGGTCCCGCCCTTGTCGCCTATTCCAGTCCTTCGCCCAGCCGGACGATCTCCTCCAAGGCTTTCCGACGCCGGTCGCATTCCCTTTTGCCCCGCCATGCCTCCTCCGGGGAGAACGTCGGCGGGTCCGTGGACAGGGGTGTCAGACGCCCCGGTCCGACCATGTTGATATTATTGCAGGCAACAGCTTTTGGCCCATGCTTGGACTTTCCGGTCGGGTCAGGCCATGGGCTGGAAAGAATCCGAGCCAGCTACCGTGAGCGCATCCCCGTGCATTGACCTGCGCGGACGTGAATGGGCGTTGTAGGCCAGCAGTCGGCCGAAGCATTGGAATGTGTGACTGCGTATCCTCGTCAAGAGGCTTTGTCATGTAGCCGACAGTAACGAATGGTTTGGATTTGACGGGAAAGGCGACTGGTCATCGCCTTTCCCTTTTTTTCACGAAAGGCCTCTTAGTGAACGGCAATCAGCTTTTGGCGAGGGCGAGAGAAGGTGCCGAATGGTATGAGGCTAATCTTGTCGGACGTGAGACGACCATCTACTGCAAGGATGGTTTTTGTTTTGCGATCTCTTGGCATCGTGAATGTTATCCACATCTGACGGGCTTGTATCTGCGTAGAGCGAAAAACGATTCGAGACCGGTCTCCCCTGGGGTGTTCTATGAGCTACTACTTCAAAAAACGTCATCTGGATGCGAAGAGGCTGGGATTCACCGACAACCACCATTTCGCCGACCTGAAGGCAGAGGTGCTGCTGGAGGCCATCAATCCGAAAAACACGCATCTCGTGTATGAGATAACATCAGGTGTCTTCCTTCTCGGAATGGGTGACATGGGGTATTGCCTCGGGCTTGTCCGGGATGTCGGACTGTCTTACGGAGAGAGAAACGTTTATCGACCGAAGTCCGTTTTCAATGGCGACATACTTAATGCGAAAGGATTCTCCATACAAACCGTCCATGATGTGGCCGACGTCGTGACCCGATTCGCTTCAACCCTGTCCGTCTCTCCTCATAGCTGAGTTTTCGATATAAAGACAGTGCCCATCGTCTTTCTAAAGATGGTGGGCACTGTCTGAGGCGGGTATCATTGATGACGACTTCCTCGGAACAATCCGGCAATCGGGCCATTTGGGCCACTGTCAGGGCATTCCGCCTTTCGTCGTCCATTTCCCCTCCTAAAGATTGGACAGGATCCGCGCGGCGGTCAGCCCGTGGAGGTCGATTCCTTCAAGCCGCCGGGAGAGGTCCTCCGCCGTATACTCCACGCCCTCCTTCGCCGCGAAGACCATGTCCGCCAGAATTTCGTCGTGAAGTCCGGGATTGGAGTCCATCAGCCGTTTCACGCGGCGTTTGACGGATGCGGCCTTGCGCCGCCGGCTTTTCGGCCGCTTTTTGTAGGCATGGGCACGGTAGGCGTTCCGCGCCGTTTTATACCCCCAGCCCTGCGCATCGTCGACGATCTCGCCGGTGTCCTCGTCCACAAGGCGCCAGCGCGTCTCGGTCCAGCCGATGTCGTATCTGTCCTCCGGCTCATGCCGGACGTCGAATGGCCTGGCTTTGACCGCCATGACCCGCCTCCTTGTTTTTGCCCGCCCATGGGCGCACCCTGCGCGCCCCGTCGGCGTCGACCCGGTACATGATGGACTTGCCCTCGAACGCGAACAACGGCTTGGAGCTTCCCCTCACGGGCGCCAGCCATTGGTCCAGGGTGCCGGTCACGGCCCTGACGCGCGCCATGCTTGACAGATCATGCCGCACCGCGCGGGCGAGCATGCCCGCGGCGGTCTCATTGTCCGGCTTGGCTTCCCTCAGCTCCGGAAACATCCGATTCTCCCTCCTGCGTCTGGTTCCGCCCGTCGTCATGCGTCCCGGAGTCCGTGTCCGTCGATTGCGATTGGCTTTGACTGTCGTCGGATTGGGCCGGCTGGCTTTGGGGCGCGGCATCCGTCTCCGGTTCCGTCGTCGCGGCCGGAGCCTGCTCCTGCGCCGTCGGCGGGGCGGGGGTCGGGCATGATGTGACGGTGCGGACCCTCTCCCTGATCACGGTGCGTTTGACGACTTTCGTCCTCACCGGCTCCGGTTGGCCGGCCTCGTAGGCGGTCCAGCCGCCCAGCACGGCCAGCGACGCGGCAAGCATGGCGGCGACGGCGATCAGGAGCACGGGCCTCCGGTCGGCGCGCGGCGCGCGATCCAACGGAACGGCCTCCGCGGGCGCGTGGCGGGCCACCATGCCCGCGAAGCGGTCCGCCTTGGCCGGGTCGGGCACGCGGAGCGTCCAGACGGACCGCGCAAGCGCTCCGGGGCGCGTGGGTATGCCGGTGGCTTTGCCGTCCGGAGCGACGACGTCGATGACGAGGAAGGCCGCGTCCGGCGCGGTCATGACCTGGACTCCGCGCACCGAGCCGATGGGCGCGGCGGCGTACGCGCAGCGCCGGCGGTCCGCCTCGCGCCCCCAGCGCTCGAGGCGGACGACGTGCCCGTCGAACGTGGCGCGCCCTTCGATGGCGTCGAGCGACGGTTCGGGCGGGTATGACGATGGCGTGGGCATGGGTTGGACTCCTTTAGGAACACAAGGAAAGGGCGGACCGGCGGCCCGCCCTTGGGATGACGGCGATGGGCTATGCGGCGTTCAGCCTGTCCTCGAGGCATTTCGCGCATCGCTGCGCCTCCTGGCCGCCATTCCATAGACGCGCGGCGGCGGCAAGGTCGCGGATGCCATCCGGCCCGCGGTTGCCGCATTCCGGGCAGCGCAGCCGGTAGTCGCCGGGGCGCACCCACCAGACGGGTCGGGCGCCGCAGCGGCCACAGGCGGCCGGATTGGAGACGGTCCTGACGGCTTGGTTCCAGAGTTCCACGGCGTTGCCGCGCGCCTCTTCCACGGACGGGCCGGGGATCTGCATTCCGACGGCAATCGGATACACGGTCAGACAGCCGTTCGGACATGCGCGTTTGATGACGTGGAAGTACTGGCCGTCCATCCGTTCAAGGCCGAGGTGGACGTCTTCGCTGCAGAACGGGCATTCGCCGGCTGGCACATCAAGCATCGCTTTGAGGCCCTCCCTGCCGTACTTGCGCTCATCGCGTTTGATGGCGCGGCGCTCGGCGTGTCCGCTGTAAAAGAATATGCCCAAGAACAGGAAGGGGGAAAGTATTCCCGCCAAGACGACAAGAAGATGGATGATGTCCATATGTCAGTTCCCCTGGAACAATCCGAGCTTGTACGCCGCGTCGAGGAACTCCTGCCACGTCCGCGCCCCGATGACGTGGCGCATGCGCTCCCTCAGTCCATCGTTCATGACGACCGTGGACGTCGGCGGCGCCCAACCCGTATCCGCGCGCTCCCCGTCCGGCGGGCGGTCGGAGAAGCCGGTGAACATCCTGTCCAGGACGCCGGAGTTTGACTTCAACTCCCGAAGCCTCTCCCCCAGCCTGACGGCGAGCGCCGCGTCGGCCGGGTCATCCATGGGCGTGTACACGGCCCACGTCCCATGCTTCCAGCGGTTCACATCGCACCAGCGCCACCAGACGTGCAGGCCCGCGGCCGCATCGGCCATCGTGGCGTCATGGACGCCGTCGTGCCAACGCTCCGGATGGCGCTCCAGATATTGGTCGACGGTGGCGCCCCACACGCCGTCGAGGTGCATGTCGGCGCGGATGTCCCGCAGGGCGGCGTGGGCCGTGGCGGGCTGGGCGTCGAAGCCGCGCGGGGCCGGACCCGCGCACCAGGCGTCGCGGCGGACGGCCGAGTCGAACGCATGGACATGGTACGGGATGATCGGCATGTCCGTCCGGGTCAGCACTGCGTAGTATCTGCGTGTCAAAAGTCCTCTTCCATCCAATGCCGTTCGCGGTACACGAGGCGGCCGATCGCCAGATTCGGGGCGAGGCCCTTTCCGACCGCCTTGACGGCGGCACGGCCCGCGCGGGCGGCGAGGGCGAGCGCGTCCTCCGGGGCCCGCGCGAAGACGTCCATCGTGGACAATCCGCTCATCCTCGCACCCGGGCGCTTGGCGTCGGTCCGGCGCTCCACATCGGGCAATGCCGTGATCTCGTACAATCCGCCATCGGCGGCCAGGGTCATGCGCGCGGCGCTCCAGAGCGCGGCGGCCTTCATCGTCGGCATCGGGGCGCCGACGGCCGCATCATGCTCCGCGGCGTACAGGTCGGCGGCGTCCTTGGAACCGAACAGCACGGTCGCGCCGTGCGCGTCGGCCACCGGCCAGAGCCGGCCGGTCTCATGGAATACGTGTCTCATGTCCGCTCTCATGCGTCCCGACATCGTCTCCGTGTCCACCATGATCCATCACTCCTTTTGGTTTTGCCGCGGCGGAACGATCTCCAACCGGTCGATTCCGTCCGCCAATTGGGGTTCGAGGAGCAGCCCGATGAGAGCCAATGCCGCGACCAGTTGGACCAAGCTCAAAACCAGCTTTATCCAAAGCAGGACTTTGTCGGCTCTATTCATCTTCGTCCGTCCTCCGCCCTGTCCTGCTCAGGATGTAGCCGTCGAGGTGCAGCTGGAGCAGGCTCACATACTGCCCGTCGTCCACGTCGTCCTCCGGCTTCGCGTACAGCCGGGTATCCAGCAATGCCACCGGCAGGCCGGTGTCTTCGTCCCGTTCGATATGGAAGGGCGTCTCATCCTGGCCGTGGGCGTTCTCCCGGATGGCCCAGCCGTAATCGCCCACCCGCGGCTGGTCGGAGGGGTCCCCATCCTCGATGTCCTCGTAGGTGAGCGGGAGCGGCAATGCGGGCCGGTCGGGGATGTCCTTCAACGGCATAAGCTCCGCGCCCGGCTCGGCCGCATGCTTGGCGCAGGCGCCGCCGATGCCGTCGCCGTCCCCGCAGCCGGTCCAGCGGCGCACCGCCACGACGGGTCCGCCGCAGGGCTGTTCCATGCCGTCCGCGTCGGCCATGATGGCGGCGCAGCCGATGGCGATGATGTCAGTCAGTGTCATGACAGGACTTCATTCTCCTCTCGCATATGCTTCCGGATCAGATTGGGCTGTTTCCTATGATTCCTTCATCGAAGGCCATGCGTCCCCGCGGACGGAAGCGTCAGGCTGCCCAATCCGGATCGGGTGCCTTGTGGACGAAGCGGTGCCCGCCGATGGAGCCCACGTTCAGCGTCCGTGTGGTCCGGTGGAAGTCCCCGCCCGTCTCACACCAGCCCGCCTCGTCATGGGCCGGGTCGCCGGGTTCCGCCAGCGCCCATGCGGCGTGCAGCATGTGCCCCTGGTTCGTTTCCGGATCGTCCAGCGCGCCGAACGCGCGGTCCAGGATGGCCTTCACGTCCGGCACATGCCTGATGCCGTCGTCGTCCGGTTCGCTCTCGTCCCCGAACAGCTCGAGGGTCATGTCCTCGTCGAAGAAACCGGTGTCGATGACCTCCAGCCTCAACATCTGTCGTCCGTCGTTGAAAATCATCGATCCTCCCCCTGTTCGATTGACGCCATGATGTCACGGAAGAACAGTTCGGCCGCCCGATCCGGCGTCAACCCCACATCCCGGGGACCGTCGACCGTGCGCCTGCGTCCGTCGGATTTGAACAGATACGCCTTCCATCGGAGCCACATCCGCTCGCCGCCGCTGGTCACTTGGATTTCGGAATAGCCGGGCGCGCGTAGGCGCATGAAGCCGTCGTCCTCCATGAAGTCGTCGAATCCGTGCGTATGGTCGGATTCGAACAGTTCCCGGAGATACAGCCACGCCGCGCCCGCGGGGCTGGTCCGGGCCAGTCGGGTCCACCAGTCCATGTCGATCATCATTTCTTCTTCGCCTTTCCAGCCAGTTCCCGTATGGCCGCGGCCATGCGTTCGAATCCGGCCACCTTGCGGGCCGGCGGGTCCGGTAGCGGCGCCTCCTCGTCGTCGCAGAGGGCCAGCCATGCGCGCCGCTTGTCCTCGGCCCTGTACTCGTACTCCTCGGCCAGGCGCTGGAGGAACTCTTCGTGGAACACCTCGAAGGAGTCCTTCCGCTGGTCGTAGTTGACGTCCTCCCAGGACATGCGGCCGTCGGGTAGGACGGAGACGAACCGATAAGGGAACACGTCTCCCGGCGTATCGATGAGGGCCGCCTCGTCCAAGTATTCGGATTTGCCGATGGTGATTTCGAAGCCAATGCCGGCCAGCTCCTTCCGCAGGACGCGCAGTTTCTTCAAGGTCTTGTTGATTGCGGTCATGATTTCCTCCTTTCCGTTTCGAAGGTTATTTCAGGCTTATCCCCATGGTTCGCTCCGTGTATTCGATAGCCGCGCGACCCTTGTCGGTCAGTTCGTCAAACACTTGGTCTCTGTTGTATTTGCGTTCCACCAGCCCCATCTTTCGCAAGCGGTCTCCGGTGGCGCCGGTCAGAAGGTCGTATGGGTCGTGCTGACGAAGCAGCTTGAAGTCGGCGAAGTCGTCGATGAAGACGGGCACCCCGTCATCCTTGATGGCGTCACGAAGCTTTTCGGCTTGACTTGAATATCCGTCAGCCTTTTTGACCAGATTGTCCGGCATGGGCGAATCATCGCCGCAAAGCCCCGCCCATGTGCCGCGCACTTCCCGCGCCTTCCTCTCATATTGGTCGGCGAGGCGGCGGATCAGTTCGTGGCGGAATTCGTGGAAGATATTAGTGTCGTAGACGTCGCTGAGGTTTCCGGCCCAGATGGTGAGGTAGAATCCCTTGTTGACCCACCAGGCGAGTCCGCCGCCGAACTCTCCGAAGTGGAATTCCGGCATCCCGTCATCCCGCTCGTCCAATACGGCTTCGGCGCCCATTTCGTTCAGTTCGCTTTCCAGTCTGTGCAGGTCGGCAAACAGTTGTTCGAGGTCGAGCATGGTTCACTCCTTGTCCAGTCGGCGCACGTTGTTCAGCATGTGTAACGCGGCATGACGGCGCGTCTCATACGGGCTGCCAAGCTCCTCGCCCAGCAGCCACCCCTCGAACAGGGACACCGGGTCGTGTTCGAGATATTTGTTGCAGGACTCGCATACTCGCATGTAGTGTTCGGCCATGTCTTCCATATCCTTCGTCTCCTGTTCGTCGCCAAGCGAGTTTCGGCACCATTCGGCGGTCTTGTCAAACCGTTCTTTCAGCCGCATGAGACGGTCGGTGCGCGGCATGGGCGCGGCCAGCAGGCGGGCCAGCTCGTCCAACGCCTGTTCCTCACCCATGTCGGACGTGTCGAGGACGGTTACATCTTCGACAAGCTCGTACTCAAGCTCGTACCGCGTGCGGACGATGCGGATGGTGTCTCTGTCGGGAAGGTTGACGGTAATCTCGTATCCCGCTTGGGGGTCATACGCGGTGATGCGTCCGAATTGGCGGTCGTTGTACACATGCCAGCCCGGCAATGTGCGGGTGACGGTGATGAGAATGATACGTGTTTTCATTTCGTCAGTTCCATTCCTTCGGGGCGACGACAATCCAGCCGTTCGACAGCGGGTAGACGTCGCAGGGTTCGTCCGATTCCAAATCGTCGTCCAACGGGTTCCAGTCTTCGAGACCGTCGTGGGCGATTTCGTCGTTGAGTGTCCCACTGTGGATGCGTTCGGTTTCGACGTGGACATCCTCCGGTTGGAGGAAGACGGGTTCGGACAAAAGGTAATACGGCAGCCCGTCATAGCCGCCCCAGTTGGCAACCATGTTCATATGTCGTTCGTCATCCGTTTCCACGAGGATGATTCCCGATTCCTGTCCGGTGATGTCGTGCAGATTGATGGTCATGATCGGCTCCTTTTCCGTCGTGCCGGGGACATGCGTCCCGGACGGGCGGATGGCGGCACGGACCGGGACGCATGAGGGGATTTGTAAAGGAGCGTGCCGACGGACACGCCCCGCCATTCATGAAAGGGGCAGCAATGCGAAAAGCGACATTCGTCGGAAAATACTACGGGCGCGGATACGACGCCCATATGGTCTATCTTGTCTACAGCTATCGCGGTCATGAATATACGGTGGAGGAGAACCTACTTCAGGGCAATAGACCTCTCGCGTGGCAACACCGTGACGAGCAAAGTCAGATAGACCAGTTGATAGAGCAGGAAGAGCGGGAAAAGAACGCGAAGCCGAAGCCATGCCGGTATGAGGACACCGCGCAGTACGCCTTCGACCAGTTTTACGACTTTCTCGATGGCAAACCGTCGGACTTCGACTAATGGTCGCACCCAATGGGCGTCCGGATCGTAATCGCCCGAATGGATGAACGCCTCATGCAGGTCGGGCGCGGAGTACTCCAGGTCGTCCGGCTCGTACACTTGACATCCTCCCCACGGCTGAAGCCGGGGGATTCCCTTCACAAGCCGGACTCCAACGGAACTTCCGGCTTGAGTTGAGGGGGTTGACGCTTCATCGGGCCGCCAATGCGGCCCTCCACGTCCTAGGCGGTGCCCCCGCCCGTTTTCGCTAACGCGCGGCTTAGTATGTTCATGGCCGCGTTGACGTCCGCGTTCGCATCATACCCGCATTTGACGCAATGGAAGACCGCTTGGCTCTCGCGGTTCTCCGATGCGACGTTGCCGCACTGATGGCAGGTCCGGCTGGTATAGGCGGCGGGGACGATGACAAGGTTTCCGCCGTTGGCGTCCATCTTGTCCTGGAGCCGTTTCATCAGACGGCTCCAATTGTTGCTTAGAATCGACCGGTCGAGCCCGGCTTTGGCCTTCGCGCCGTTATGGAGGTATCGGCCCGGATTGTCCGGATCGGGCCTCGGCTTCGGCCGCTTCGTCATGGCTTGGACGTCCAGGTCCTCCAGGGCGACAAGGATATTCTCTTGGGCGAGCCTTGTCGTGGTCTTCTCGATCCAGTCGTTCCGACGCCGGACGATGTGGCCCTGCAGGGCATTGAACTGATTCAACGTCTTCCGACGCCGCTTGGAGGCGAATTTGGCGGTCCTGCCGCCCCTGGCCTCGTTGACGCGGTCCTGCCGGGCCATCCGGCGCTGGAGATGCTTCAACCGCTTCAATTCGGCCTTCGACGGCTTTGGCATGTCCATGAAGGTCCCATCGGACAAAGCCAGCGTATGGACGCAGCCACGGTCGATGCCGACCTTGCCATCGCCGGTTCTTGACGACGGCAGGGGCATGTTGACGAACACGAGCGTCCGATGGGTCCAGTCGACATGGACGCTGGTATACGGGCGTATCGGCTGGCTCACGCGCACATGGATGACGACGCGCCAGTGCGCCTTCTCGCCGGGTTTAACCCATCGCTTCGGGTTCATGCCGGTGATGACGACCACGCCGCTCTTTCGGCCGGTCTTATGGAATATGGCGTTGCCCGATCGGGAGGCGTTGCGCCAGCAGACGAAACCCAGGCCACGATGGCGCGACTTGAAGCCCAGGAGTACGGGCCACCCGAGGTCTTCCTGCGTTTGAGTCCGGCGAACCATTCGGAGCTTTCGACCTTGTTGGTGGACGCCAATATGGGCGAGGGCACCGCCGCCATCCACGAACATCGAAGACGCGCCTCCCTGTCCAAGACCAATTTAGGCACGTCGGGGCCGCCCAAAGGTTCCTTAAGCCAATCGACGATCTCGCCCGCCTCATCCTTGACAGGTATATCATGCGGCCTTTGCTCGCGCCGCTGGTTGAACCTGGTGCGCCATCCGTCGCACAGCCACACCATGACGCGTTCGGGGTTACGCGTCCAGCATGGGTTGCCGCAGTGGTCCACGCCGAGGAAGACGCTCGCGCCAACGTGCTTGACGCCGTCGACACGGACCTTCTGGCTCATCGCGGACCACCTCCTTCTACTTGGCTCCTATGCGTCCCGACCATGAACCCCAGCGCTGAAGCGCGGGGCATGAATTTCTTCGTCATAGCCGTAGCCACCCATGGCGCGGGCCATATCCAGCAATAGCCAGCGGTTCTCCTCGGTGTCTTGCATTTTCAGTCCTCCATGTACGAGTGCAGTGTGGCGCGGAGCTCCCTTTGCAAGGGCATCCCCCACTCCCTGACCTCGGCCTTCAGATCCTCGTCCGGGTCCTTGTCTGGGTTAGGGATGATGCCGACGTCGCCGTTGGTGAGGAATTCGCCCGTCCCGATGCAGATGTCGGCCGGAACGAGCGACCAGCCGGGCGCGATGGTGTCATCGTCGTCCATGATGTACTCCTTGGCTTCGGTTATGCCAAGCCCATGCGTCCCGGCGCCGGCTACTCCGTCTTTTCGGCTGTTTTCGTGGCGTGTTCCCAATCGCAGGACAGGCCGCCTTTGCGGTAGCCGATCAGAACGGCGCACGTCACGCGACGGCCATCGTGCAGCTTGAGCTCGCACTCCCCGATAGTCATTCGGCCGTCATAGTCGGCGCAGTTGGCGACACCCTCCTCCGCCACGGCCTCCGACCGAATGTCGCCGTCCTCCGCGTCGGACCCGTCGCATCCGACGCACATCAGGCAGGCCGGAACCAGCAGTAATGCCAATAGTCTTCTCAATCCCGCTCCTTGTTTCGCGCGTAGGGGTCGTCTATGACACCAAGCTCCAGCAACAGGTCGTATGCGGTCATATCGGTCTGAAGCCTGTGTCCGCCGTAGCAGGGCGGTAGGTTACATGTCTGGCTGTCGTCCGCGTCGCTCCACTCAAACACGATTTCGTCACAGTCCAATTCCACGTCGATGTCCGCATTGTCGGCCATGAGGCCGCAATCCTGACAGCGGCACATGCCCTGTATTTTCCTCATGCACTTCGGGTCGGCCATTATCCTATTCCTTTCTTTCCGACTGTTCGAGCCGTCCGCCGCACATGGGGCAGAACATGGGGATGGTCTCATACTCGTCCCGCATGAGCCGCCCAGCCCCGTCAGTCATGAGCGTGCGCACGCGGAATACCGTCGAACAGCAGGGGCATTCGCACGCGTCCACGGGGTCACAGTCGGAGACGAGCGGCATCGGATTGGCTTCCGGGTTCATCTCGTCGTCACCTTCATCGGTTTGCCGTTGTGGTCGTAGAGCCATACCTTGTTGTCGGACGTGACCAGCAGGCTCATGTCGTGGGCCTTTCCTTTCGCGTCCACGTACTCGCATTCGTACCTGCCCTGACCGGGCATGTACTTGGAGTCGAGGATGGTCGGGCAAGACAACGCCTCCAATCCGGCCTGTCGCACCACCTGTTCGGTGAACGTGGTGTCCTTCGGGAGAACGAGAAGACCGGGGTTCAACGTCAGGAGCAGTCCGAAGCCGCCCACAAGGGCCAGACATATGACGAATTTGGTGTCCTCCAGCAATGGCTGGGCGTCCCGTGGGATACGATGCGTCGCGCGAAGCGCCAAGCGTCTGCCCGCCCGCCAGACGACGCCCAGCACGGCGAAAACCAGCACCGTGGTCAACGTCGCCATATATATGGCGTCCCCGAAACTGTTGTGGGAACCGTTCGCCCACTCGGTCAGGTCAATCATTTCATTTCCTTTCCTTGATTGTCGTAGAGTCCCACTTTGTTGTCCGCCGTCACGATGAGCGTCACGTCCTTCAGGGCCGAATCGTCCCTGCCGTCCGAGACGGTGCACCGGTAGGTGCCCGCGTCGGGCAGTTCGTCCTTCGTGGACATGACGTCGGGCGGGCATGAGAGATTACGCACATCGAACTTCTTCTCGACCTGAACGGTGAAGATGGCGGTATCGGATGACTTATCCTCGGCCTCTGTGGACGATTCCTCCTGACCTGCGACCGCAAGGCCAAGCATCGCCACCAGAAAGGCTCCGGCAAGCAGCACGCCGAAAACGAACTCGAATACCCCCTCAAGAGCATCCATCAGGAGAAAACAGACCGTCCCGACGATAAGCAGACCGGCTACACAGCAGAGGAAGATGGGCCACAGGTTCGTTTCGCCTTTGGTGTTCGACTCCGCCCATTTCGAGAAATCCTTCAATGTTCTAATCCTTTCCTTTCGCCAACAACGCCTTGCCGTCGGCTTTGTACAGGCCGACCCTGTCTCCCTTGATGTGGACGGTCAGTTCGGTGCGTTGATTGTCGGTGTAGGCGACGCACTTCCAGTCGCCGTCGTCAAGGCTCGACTTGGGCAGGCTTGGGCTGTCGGTAAGCCCGTGGCTTGAGTTTTTGCAATCGCCCATTTCGTCCAGCCCCCACGTTCTCTCGATTTGCGTGGAGAGCGCGGGTGGTTCGGATACGTGGGCATCGTTGTGGGATGGCATGACGAACGATGCGAGCGCCAGCACACCGCCTATGACGGCTATCGCCATGGTCAAGCGGAAGAGCGGGCTTTTTTCGGGGTCGCCGCCCATTCCGCCGATGACGGCCACCGCGATGAGCCCGACGAAATCGAAGACCATCATCAATGTCATGCCGATGCCTTGGCATATGCTTGCGGGACTGCCGGACACGGCTTCGCCCATCCGGTTGTAGGCGTCCCACATGGCCGCCCATTTCGTGAAGTCCTTCAATGCACTATTCCTTTCCCGTCTGTTTCAGTGCCTTGCCGTCCGTGTCGTAGAGGCCGAGTTTGGTTCCGTCCTTCGATACGCGGATTTCGACCAATTCCTTATGTCCTTTTCCGTTGGTCACGTAGCATTTCATGTCCTTGGTCGGCAGGTCGTGGTCGGGCAGGTCGCATTCGGACGAGACCTCCTGCAATCCCCAGATTTGCTTGATTTCCGATTCAAGATTTGGAGAGGACAATCCCTCGGACAGGCAGAAGCATCCGACCGCGAACAGAATAGGAGTAACAGATTCATTTATAAAAGCGACGATTGCGCTGAAAAGCGCTCCGAAGACAAGGAACACGCACACCTTATCCATCCCGCCCGCCGACTGGAGCCATTGAGAAAAATCATGCATTTTTATTACGAGACCTTCCGATTGTCGTCCATATACTTTTTCAGCATGTTCCCGTCAGCGGTACGTCTCGCATTCTCGCGGACGGTTTGAGGATTCCAAGCGCCCATTGTCAGGACGGTTCTGTGGCCCACGTTTGGGAAAATGGGGCGTATGTCGAGCATGAGACGTTCAAGGAATGGCGAGAGAGGCGTATCCGTTTCCACCCGCAGGCCATACCGTTCCTCGAACTCTTTTCTTTCCTGCTCCATGCGGAGTCGTCGGAGGTACAGGATCGTCTCGTCCGGGATTTTGTTTTTCACTGTTCGCATGTCAGTCGGACTCTTTCTCATTCATCGCGGCCTCGAGCATGAGCCGTACGCGGGCGAGGTGGTCGGGATCCATCCCGTAGTCCCGTCCGGGAGCCAACGGTCCGGCGGTCTCGACGCCCGCCCGTGCCGCGGCCAGAACCTGCGCCTGCGTCGGCTGGCGGTCGGGCTTTCCGATGCCATGCGAGGCGAGCAGTCCGGCCACTTGGTCGTTGCCCTGGAGGTACCGCAGGACCTCCAGGGTGTCGTTCGCGTGCTTCAGAATGCGGCGGGTGGACAGGTTCGGCACCGGCTTTCCGCCGTCGGCCAGCGGCATGTTCGGAACCGTTCCCATGAGCCGGCGTATCTCCGCCGACTCCAGCCCGTGCGCGCGCAGCAGGCGTCCGGCGAAACCGTCGTCACGGTACAGGGCGTACAGCACATGCGCCACGCCCGCAAGCCCCTGCCCGCGGGATTCCGCCGCCTCCAGCGCGGTGTCCATCAATGAGCTGCGCATTGCGGCGATCCGCTTGTCCAATGTCGAATCCATGTCCGCCCCCCTCAGTCGAAGAAGGCGAGCGTGCGGCGCTCGATGCGGGCGGACATGCCGTACCGGTCCTCGGCCTCCGCGACGTTCTCCGCGTCCGTCAGCTCGGGGTCGGCCATGCCGCAGGACTCGTCTTCAGCCGCGAGGACCTTCTCCACGGAGATATGACTCAACGGCGCGAGGCGGTACCCCACGGCCGGCTTTCCGTCCATGAGCGGACGCCTGCGCACGTCCTTCGGCAGCGCCTTCAACCGCTCGATAAGCTCGTCTATGGTCATGGTCTGAACTCCTTCCGACCGCGTCCGTCGCGGTCACGTCCGGGCCATGCGTCCCGGTCACATCGCCTTGTACTCGGCCACGAGCCGGTCGAGCTCGGCTTGGGTCCTTTCGATGCGGGACAGGATCTCGTCCCTCGCCAGGGCGCGGAACCGCTCCCTGGCGCCTTCGACGACCTTGTGGGTCCCGCGCCATTCAATGTAGGCGGGGTACTCCCCGCATTCGGGCAGTTCCACAGTGAACGGACCGTCCCACAATCTGAGCAAGCCCAGCCGTTGGGCCTCCTCCGCGATGAAGTCCGCAGTCCAGTCATCCGGGGCGGGAAGATGGCCATAATCGGTGGCGTCGAGGATTAAACGTATGTCGACCACGATGGTGTCGACCTCGTTGATGCAGTCATGGCGGTCCCATTCCTCCAACCGGATCGGGACGTCGATTGGCGTGTGTTCGTCCATGGTTCCTGACTCCTTCCAGCCGCGTCTTTCGCGGCCACGTCGGAGCCATGCGTCCCGGCTTACTCGCAATAATCGTCGAGCCCAAGCATGGCGAGGCGCCGCCGGACCTGACACCAGGGCACGCCGAATCTGCGTGCCATCTCGGGCACGTCCAAATCAGACGCGAACATGACCCGCACGATTCCGGCGGACATGAGCAAGGCGTATGCGAAATCTCCCGGCCAGCCGAATTCCGCGCCATCCGGCTCCAGCGCGCGGCCCAGTGCCACGGCTGAGTCCCAGCGTCCGTACGCATCCCCGACCGACGGCACGTCGATGCCTTCGGCGCGGGCGATGGCCGCCGGGTCGACCGGCAGGGCGAGCTGATGGTCGGGTGTGGCGGCGTGGCGTTGGAGTAGGTCGTGTGCGATGTTGGATGCCTCGGTCATTCCGTACCTCCGACCAGCTTCAGGTAGACTCCGCCCCATGCGGGATCGTCGTGACGTTCGTATGGCTCCAGGTGCTGGATGGACGGCTTGGGCGCGCCTTGGGGCGCGTAGCCGGCCTCGTACAGGTCGCGCGCGGAGATGGCGCGCCATTGCCCGTCGATCTCCTCCGGCGGGTCGTCGAGCAGCCGCGTCCACAGGCCGGCGTCGCCACCCATGTCGCGCCGGAACGCGCAGAAGAGCAGGATGCGCAGGTCGACCGCGTTCCCGTCGAGTCCAGCCGAACCGTCGGGCGCGGCCGTCTCCAGCGCGGCCAGCGCGCGGGTCCATGCGGGCACGTCGATGGGGTCGCCCGCGTCCGCGGCGGGCCGTATGGCGTCGGCCAGCGCCTCCCGCGCGGCCGCGCCCAGACGCCCGGCGTTCGCGGCGACGACGTCGGACACGGCTCCGACGACGTAGGTGCGCCGTCCGGCCGCGTAGGCCGTCGCCGAGGCGAGCAGCCGCGCGCGGTCGGCGGGGTCGATGTCCAGAAGGGTGCGTTTCTTTTCGGTCATGCCCGTGGATATGCGTCCCATCGGCATCACCTCGTCGTCCGGTGATAACCTTGATGACATGCCTGACAAAATGACGAAGAAAGCCCGCAAACTCACAAGAAAAGGCTGGACCTTCCGTTTCGCGCGGACCGAAAAGGATAAGAACAAGGCCGTGGAACTTTTCCGTACGGTGGATGGCATTGCGGGAAACGCCGTATTCGATGGGGACATCCTCGTCGCCGAAAGCCCGCACCACAGCATCGCAGGGGCGGCGCTTCTTGGCTCATGGGAGGATGCGAACGGCTTAAGGCATTGCCTTGTCCGGGTCCTCGCGGTGGCTCCGGACAAACAAGGCAAGGGCGTCGGAACGGCATTGCTATGGGCGACACACGCGGCTGCGCGCGGGATTGAGGTGTTCGGCGGCTGTTCCGCAGCGAACGAGGGATTCTACCGCGCGGCGGGCTGCGAGATCAGGACCGACCTTGGGAATGGGATGGTCTCCTCGAATCCCCTATACAATCGGTGGTTCGTTCTGCCCTGAAAGGATTCAAGACCCCATCGCCGTCATCCAGACGGACCATACGCCTTTTGACATCCTCGGGCAGCGGGTCGAAGCGCAACAGCGCCTCCAGCGTTCGCAGGTCGACCATGATCACACACCTTTCTCCGCGCCCTATGCGGAAACGTCCTTCGTCCTTCAGGCCACGGCCTCCAATCGTTCCAACAGCGGCCGCCAATCATCCCCGGCGACCTCCCCATCGCTGGTCTCGTACAGCTCCCCGGCCTCGTCGACGAGCGCGTCGGGCACGCCCGGGCGGGCGGCGAGCGCCATGATGCGGTCGTAGCGGTCCATGTCCGCCCTAGCGCACTCCGGGCATTCGAAGGCCCCGTCGGGATACTCCACCGCGCACCGGTCGCACAGGCGGACGCCGCACAGGTCGCACATCGGCGGATTAGCGGGGCTCCAGCCCCCGCAGACCCCGCACCAGCCTTCGCGGCCCAGAACGTCGTCCATGGCCGCGTCCACGCGCGCCTCGTAGTCAAGCCCCTCGTAGTCGCTCATGTCCGGGCTCCTTTCCCTTGATGTCCCGTCATGCCGGACATGCGTCCCGGTGCGCATAGCCTTTCCCGGAACGAAGCAAGGAGGCCGTCATGGCGATCGATTCGAAAGGCGACAACCACCAGCCGAAGGGCACGCCCAACGCGGGCGGGTCCGCGTCCAAGGCGGGCGCGGGCGATGACGACGATCTGCACGAGGACTCATTCCACGGCATGTACCGCCCGCGTTGCATGCCCGGCAACTGGCTCGGAGGAGGATTCGCGCCGCCCACGAAGGATGGCTTCGAAGCCGATCGCATGGCTCCATAGGCGCATCCATGCCCGCGGCTAAGTCAGGCCAGCATGCACGCCACGTTCCACGCGATGGCCAGCAGAATGGCTATGATGGCCACGACAATGGCGGCGTGGAGCAGACGGTCCACGTCGCGGTCGAACGCCGCCACGACGCAGGCCACGATGGCGATGACGACGAGCGTGATGAATGCGGCGAAGAACAGCATCCCCAGCATGGCGCATACCGGTGACGAGGCGGTGGCTCCGGACATACCGGACGTCGGATGGACGAAAACGCGGCCGATGAACATTGCAAAGACTCCTTATGTCCGCGGACTTTCCGTGGACAATCCGCCCATGCGTCCCGGAAAGACGGAAAGCCCCCGGTACCAAATCGATTGGTGCCGGGGGCTTTCCCTCCCGTCGGCGGTTCCGGTTCAGTCTGGGTTGGTGAGGTTCCATTCGGCGAGCCAGCCGACGACCTCGTCGTCGCCGTGCACGTACCAGCGGCCCAATCCCCTGACGAACACGTCGCGGTCATGCCCCTCGACGGGCACGGCGAGCATGTACGCGCTGTCGCGCTTGATGAGCAGCCCGTTCGCCGCGAGCATGGCGGTCCGCTTGTTGCCGTCGCCGAACGGTTGCATGCGGGCAAGACGGGCGAACAGGCGGCTTGCGGCGAACACGTTCGATTCCGATGACTCCGCCTGCTCCATGATGTCCTCCAACTCCGTCGGGTCGGGTGTGCCCGGACTATAACGGCCGGACATCGTGTCCACCCATACGGGTTCGCCGTCCACACGAAGCACGCCCGGCTTCATGGCGGCGGTCAGGGTCAGCCTCGCGTTGATGGCGCGCACCCATTCCGAATCCAGAACGGTGTCCGGCGTCGTGTCGAGCACGAACGCGGACGCGTTCCTCAAATCGACCAGCAGATCACGGTCCGGCTTGGAGGTGAGCACGGCGGTGTTGCCGGTGCGCAGGAACTCCTCGGTGTTCAATTGCGAGGTGTTCAGATTGTCGAACGTGCGTCCCATGCGGTACAGCAGGCGCGCCAAACCCTTTACGGTGCGTAGCGGGTTCGCCCCGCCGGTTTCGTTCTCTTGGACCAGATCGAGGTCGTCCGCCATGTCCATCTCCCTGTCGAATCTTCCGCCCTGCGGCGTTCCCTTCGGTTTCCTTCTGCGTTTCGATACGTCCATTGCCATATCCACCATCGTAGTCATGCCTCGCCCATGCGTCCCGGAAACACGGAAAAGTCCCCGGAGCCGAATCGATTCGGCTCCGGGGACCGGAGGGCCCAGATCCTCCGCAAGACTCATCCGCCATGCGTCCGGACCGTGGGGTCAGCCCCTGCACGCCCGCCAGGAGAACCATGCCGCGGTGGCCGTCACCGCGATCAGCGATACCGACAACGGGATCGCCGACAGGACGCCGCCGTCGGTAAGCATCTGCCGGATGGTGGCGACGGCCACGGCGACGGTGAGCGCGTCGAGGCCCACGGCCAGGGCCCGCTTCCATTTCACGGAGTCCGCGCCGCAGGCGGCCTCGATCGCATCCGCCGCCTCGCAGCCCAGCCTGTAATCGCGTTCCGTGGCGTACATGTCGTCCAACACCGATTCCAACTCCGGGCGCCAATGCGGATGACAGACCAGCGACGCGTAGGACAGGCGCAGATTCACCTCCAATCCCATCGCCTCGTCCGCCCGGCCGGGGATTCCGGACAGGTCGGACAGTCGGTCCAACACGTCGGCGGCGATGCGCGCGAACATAAGCCGCTGCGCCACGAGTACGACGATGCGTTCCCGCTCCTTCGGGGCATATGGACCGGAGAACAGCATGAAACGGCCGCTCAGCATGGCCGACCGGCGCGCGTCGATTCTGACATGACGCCTTTCAACCGGATCCATAAGCTCCTCGTCGGCCAATGCGTCAAGCCGGCCGTCGTCCACGTCGGCGAAATCGACGACCGCCTGGATGGCTTCGGGACCCGTCCTTCGCGTCTTCCGTCCATCCGCCGGATGGGAGGGACGGGTTTTCGGCAGTGCGGGACCGTATGGCGCCGGCTCGTCGAACAATCGCCTCCGTTCGGTGGCGGTCAGCCCCGATCGCGCGGCGCGGCATCGCATATGCGCGACGATGCCGGAGGCATCCACGAGCAGGCGGCGCCTTTCCCATGGATCGCGGCCTTTCCAATACACGCCGCCATGGCGTCCGACGGCGGAACCCATATCGACCGCCTTCCAGCCTTCGGATTCCAGCCGTCCCTCATACGCGGGGATGAACGCGCCCCCGAAATCGAAGGTCTCCGCGTCGTCCAGCGAGACGACCCATCTTTCCACCGAACACATGCCCATGCCGCCGATTCTAATATCCTTCGTGCGAGATGACGCTCCAGAAGACCATCGGCGTGGTCAGCACGAGCTTGATCTGCTCGCGGCGCGTCAGGTCGGTGCGGCAGATGAACCGCTCCCGCACCCGTATGTCCGGATCGCGCACCAGCATGCGCCGCTGCCTGCGCGTCAGGTCGTACCGCTCGGCCAGCCGATAGCGTTCCATGAACGGCATGCGCGGCCGCGAGTAGAAGCCCGCCCATGTGAGGACATGGGATGCGACGCGGTCGCGCAGGACGTCCCAGGCGCGGTTGTGGACCAGTATGTTCCCGTCGGACAGCAGGCGGAGCCACTGTCCGACGGTCAGGTCGTGGCGGCGCAGCAGGAACATGCGCTCGACGGGGTCGCCGTGGGCGGTGATCCCGTCGATGTCGTCACGGGTCAGCGGCTCGGCGTCCGCATCCAAGGCCATCGTGTTGAATCGTCTCATGCCCGTGGGTCATGCGTCGCGGAAAGACGGGAACGCCCCCGGAGTCGTTCGTTCGGCTCCGGGGGCGTTCCCGTCTCCTATCGGCCTATGGCGTCACCTATCGAGAGGCGACGCGTTCCTGCGGCGCAAGACCACGCACCCGGCGACGAGCAGGCCGAGCGTGACCGCGCCGGCCAGCGCGCCCGCGCGGGCCACGTCGTAGCGTCCGCCGGTCATGGGCGGCATGATGTTGCCCTCGAGCCGATTGCCGACCGTGACGGTCGAGCCGTCCAGGCCCTTGAGCAGCGCCTTGGCCTCGGCGTTGGAGCCGGAGACCGTGACGGATGCCTTGTCGGCACCGCCCGACACCCTGACCATCCAGTACGTGCCCGCGGAAGGCAGGGCGTAGGAGGCGGGCGCCTTCGTCTCGGCCAGCCTGAACCAACGGTCGCCGGTCGCGCCGATCACGCCGTCGAGCAGGTGGGCGGCGCCGTTCGCATCGGTCGTCACCGTTTTGACGGCGGCGCCCGGCTTGACGGCCGAGCCGGTCTGGTCGGTGGTCTCGGCCAGCGTGAACACCGCGCCCTTGACGGGCTCGTTGGACCAGCGGCCCTGACCGGGCTGGCCGATGTAGGCGAGCTTGGCCAGGTCGAGGGCGAAGGGCACGACGGCCGTCCACTGCTCGGCCCTGTCGGTCAGGCCGTCCACCGCGAGGGCGTTGTAGCCGGACTGGGCCGGGATGTCGAGGTCGTACCAGTAGCGTCCGGCCCTCCAGGAGCTCCAGCCGAAGTCGGACGGCGCGAACGACGGGCCCGCCACGTCGCCGTTGGCGGCGACGGTGACGGCCTTCGCCTTCGAAGCGTCGGCCTTGACGGCGGCCGCATCCGCCGCGTAACGCAGCGTGCTCGTCACCTTCAAAGTCCTGGCGCCGGGGAAGGCCAGGTGCAGCGTGTCGTGCGTGGCGGCCGTGCCGCCCGCCCGGCCGAACGTGCCGGCCGCGGTGGTCGTGGCCTTGCTGGCCTGCCTGTCGAGGCGGAACTGTTCGGCCGCGTCCGTCCGGCCCTCATGGCTGAGCGAGCCGGACAGGGCCATCACGCCCGTGTCGCCGGACAGCGCCACGTCGGCCTTGTCGACCCACACGTCGAACCAGTAGTAGGTTCCGGCCGTGTTGTCGGGCCACAAGTCGCCCAGCCCCAGGTCGGACGGCGTGAACGCCGGAGAGGCGACGGATTTCACGCCGTTCGCGGGCACCGTGACGGCTTCCGTGTCCTTGACGGCCGTGGCGGTCGTGCCGTCCGCCTTCGGGTAGTTCAGGCGCACATGGACGCGTGCGACGGTCAGGGCCGCGCCGGTGGCGGAGAGCCTGACCGTGTCGTGGACCGGGTCGGCGTTCGTGGTGGACGCCGTGCCCTTGTCGGCCTGTGTGGTGATGGCCAGCGTGGCCTTGGTCGTGTGGTTGCCCACGTCGAACTGTTCGTTGGCATCGTTCGCGCCGTTGATGGCGATGGTCTTCCCGTTCGGGTCGACGGCGGTCAGGTCGAACCAGTAGTGGCCGACCTTCCAGGTCTTCCAGCCGAACGCGGACGGCGCGACATCGGGCGACTTGGTTGAGCCGTTGACGGCCGCCTTGAACGTGACGGCCCCGGCCTTGGCGGTCGTGCCGTTGGCGGCTTGGTAATTCAGCGTCAGCGTGGCGGCGAACGTGGAGCCCGCCGGGTAGCCGGTGGTCTTCGCTGTCACCGTGTCATGCACGGGCGTGGCCGACAGGTCGGTCAGGCCGGCCGGGGCGTCGGCCTTGGTGGTTAGCCCCGCGGTCGGTTCGGCGACGGTCCATGATTCCCTGGCCGTGTCCTTCGTCAGGCCGTGGAGCGTGATGGCGTCGTCGACGCCGTCCTGGGCCGGGATATCCACGTCGTACCAGTAGCGTCCGGCCTTCCAGGCCGGCATCTTCAGGT
>ENA-OQHD01000031-OQHD01000031.1-human-gut-metagenome-genome-assembly--contig:-NODE-31-length-63870-cov-17.291985_pt1 | contig 63870 bp, 59 predicted proteins | sample MGYA00242560_ERZ504711 | MGnify/ENA primary metagenome ERZ504711 (study PRJEB26092, sample SAMD00036198) | human gut metagenome | host: Homo sapiens | study: EMG produced TPA metagenomics assembly of...
GAAGCCGCCGCCGCTGCCGCCGCTCGAGCTATCGGAACTCGAAGCCAGCTCGCGGATGGTCTCGTGATACACATCGTTGAACGAATCGAGCGGGGACTCGTTGCCGTAGTGATGGTAATACCACCAGTAGCAGGGGTAGTTGTCGTAGAAATCGTCACTGTTGCGCAGATCCGCAGGCACGGCTTCGGCCAGCTGTCGCAGCACTTCTTTCGAAACGCCCAGGGCAACGCCCATCACCAGCAGCTTGTTCCACAAGATCAGGTCGCTGGGGACGGCCTCCTTCAGGCGCGTAAAGTCCTCGAGCCAATGCTTGAGCGCCTTGCAGCGAGCCGCCACCTCGGCGCCCTCCGGCGTGTAGCGACGGAAGGTGCAGCTCAGGACAAAGCCCACGATCGTGACGGGGATCGAGATCATAGCGGCGCCGACATTGGCATCCGCAAAGTCGGTATAGATCAGAGAGCCCAGAATGCCAAAGACGATGATGATGCCGAGAACCAAGCCGGCAACCAGGGCGATGGTGCCATCCGATGCGATAAACTCGCGCGCCTCCAGCTTGCCCTTAACCGTGCTCTGATAGTCCTCGAGCTTGTCGCCAACAGATGTGGTGCGCTCGCTAGCGTACTCCTCCAGCTCGCTAAACGTGCGCGAACGGACTCCGTCCTTATCGGGCTTAACGCCGGCGAAGAAGACCTTGAGCACATCGCGATCGATGCCGTCCTTCTTGGCAGCCTTCCAGGCCTCGTCGGTCACCGTGATGCGATACGTCTGCCCCTCTTTTTCGCGACGGAGCAGGCCCTTCTTCTTGGCCTCGGTCGCTTCTTCCAGCTTGATCACGCGATCGTCGGTCAGCTTCATAAGCGTGGCGATATATGCCTGATCGGGCACGTCGTTCCAGCTCATGAGAGCTGCAAGCACCGCGGGATGGTCGGCCGAGGGCACATCGCGGAAGTACTCGTCCTGGAAGAGCGGCTTGGGCTTGGGCCTGCGCAGCTTAAGCATCACGATCACACCGGTATAGGCAACCGCCACGACAACACACACCACGGCAATCGCGCCGGCAACCGCACGCGCGTGCTCACGGCGAGCGTTGGCCTCGTCGGCCCATTCCTTCTCTTCGCTCAGAATCGTCGACATGCGCTTTTCGCCCGAGACGGCAAGCTGCGGCACCCAGTCGCTGGGGAAGGCGATGCGTGCCTCGGCGAATTCGCCCTCATGCACGCAGGGAATGGTATAGGTGACCATGGGCTCGTCCGCATCGAGCGACACTTCGCCCGTCAGCGGACCGTGGCCCCATGCGCGGAAGTTATCGCCCTTGACGGCCGCCGTCCCGGCAGCGGCATTTGCGAAGTACACTTCCATCTCGACGTCATCGGAATCCGCCGACCAGCCGTCGCCCACAAACTTCCAGTAGAGCTCGGCGGTATCGGCCCAGTTCATGACCGCGCCGGTCATGGCATAGCTCACGTAATAGGTCGCGCTGTCGCCGCTCTCGTGGGGGCTGAAAACCTTGATCCTTACGCTGCCGTCGGACTGCTCAACCGTATAGACACCGCTGTCGCCCTTGTTTGCATAGTCGACCTTGTTAAACGCGGTGTCGTTTTCCTCGACGCTCAACACATCGACGTTTACCGAGCCACCCTGCTGGTTGGAGCCCGTATTGATCTCCCAATACACGCCGTTGATGTCGTCGTCGAAATCGAACTGGCGTCCCTCGACAACGGTCAGCGAGCCATCGGCCTCAACCGTGGCGCCGATGTAGGTTTGGCTCATGGAGTAGCCGTCGGCGTGCGCGGCGGCAGGCAGCAGCAACAACGCAAGCGCGACGAGTGCGCAGACGGAAGCGAATCGCGCAAACAGGTGGCGCTGCCGGCTGACTTTGGTGGCGAGGGTGTTCATAGGCACATCCTTTGTCTGTGATACCAGTAACGCCATTGTCCCACGTTTACGGGCGCACATGACGAACATCTAGGCCAGCGGAGTATCAAACGGGACGAAAGTCACGCCCGCACCCCGGCAGCTAGTCATTGGGAACGTTCTTAAATGACCAGTCATTAGGGGCACCCTTGGCATAGCCCGCCCCGGCAATAGATACCACTTCACAGCTCCGTCACAGGTGTAGCGGCTTTGTGTGGGCGCGGCCCGCGCTGATTGAGCCGCCAACCGAGGGGCATAAAGCAGTTGAGCGAAACGGTTTGCCCCTTTGCCGTTCACTCGAGGATCATGTCCCCCTTTTCCGCGGAAACCCCGGCAGTTGCGAAGAGCTGCTGGGGTTTCTGTCGTCTAAGGTGCCGAGTTGATGGACAGGAATCAAGGCACCGAGTCTGCGGCCGCCATACGCAATGCGGGGCCTCGACAACTTGCGGGCCACAGTGACGCCTCCCCATCGTGCCCCGCGTTATACTCGTCCGCATGGATATCAACGCACGCAACATAGCAACGCCCGCCGCGGACGCGCCAACGACGCCACCCGCCTCCGCCCCCGCGCCCGTCGTGGGCCGTTTCGCCCCGTCGCCCTCGGGCCGCATGCACCTGGGCAACGTGTTCAGCTGCCTGTGCTCGTGGCTTTCGGCCCGCAGCCAGGGCGGCAGCATCGTGCTGCGCATCGAGGACCTGGACGATCGCTGCAAGCGCCCGGAACTTGCCGCTCAACTGATTGACGATCTGACCTGGCTGGGGCTCGACTGGGACGAAGGCCCCTACTACCAGCACGATCGCCTGGATCTGTACGAAGCCGCCTTGCGCCAATTGCAAGACGCCGGCCTCACCTATCCCTGCTTTTGCACGCGCGCCGAGCTCCACGCCGCGAGCGCACCGCACGCGAGCGACGGCACGCCCATCTACCGTGGCGCCTGCCGAACTCTTTCGGCCGAGGAGGTGGCCCGCCGCAGCGCCCTGCGCGCCCCGGCCACACGTCTGTGCGTGCCCACCGTCGACGACCTAGCAGACGACGTGATCGAATTTGTGGACCGCACGTACGGGGCCCAATGCGAGGCGCTCGCCACCGAGTGCGGCGACTTTTTGGTCCGCCGCAGCGACGGCGTGTTTGCCTATCAGCTAGCCGTGGTGGTCGACGACGCCGCCATGGGCGTCACCGAGGTCGTGCGCGGATGCGATCTGCTGGGGTCCACGCCCCGCCAGATCTACCTGCAGCATCTGCTGGGACTGCCCACGCCGCACTACGCGCATATTCCGCTGCTCATGTCGCCGGACGGTCGTCGCCTTTCCAAGCGCGACCGCGATCTGGACCTGGGTGAACTCCGCGCCCGCTTTGGCACGCCCGAGGCGCTACTGGGCTGGCTCGCCGGTCAAACAGGCATCGCGCCGGACACTACGCCGCGTTCTGTCGAGCAGCTGGTCGAGCACTTTAGCTGGGACGTCATCCGCGCGCACCAGGAGAACATCACTGTAATGGCCGAGTAACCAAACGCCTCGCCCCTACGCAACATCCCAGGGTTGGAGTTCGTCGCCCAGGCGAACGATGCAGTCGTAGAGCACGGTGTGGCGCTCGGCCGGGTTGGCGTCGCGATGAAAATGACCGTAGTACCAGCGCTTGTAGTCCAAGCGATCTTCCAGCTCATCGAAAAATGCCGTAAGCCGATCAACGGCGGGGCAATTCCAGCCGGGCGCCGGATAAAGCGCGGGCGAAAGCATGCGCGTAGAGCAGGTGTGGGTGATCACGTAGTCGACCTTCCAGCCCACGCTGTCGAGCTTTGTCCGCGCCTCCTCAAAGTTGCGCTCGTCCGGCAGCTCCTGCGGCCACCAGCTGGAATAGGGAATGCGGTATTCCTTGTCCACGCTCGTGGCGCCGCCCATGGTAAAGACCATTGAGCCGTCGAGGTCAAAAACCTCGCCGCGCGTCAGGCGCCGTATGGGCGAGGTGTCCGACAGGCGCTGCGTCAGGCCGCCATGCCACAACTCCATGGGACGCTCCGCCCAGTGGTCGAAACGTTCGTGGTTGCCGTCGACGAACAGCACGGTATAGGGGCGCGACTCCAGCCAAGCGATATCAGCGCACTCTTCGGCAGAGAAATCCCAGGGAAAGCCAAAGTCGCCCGCGACAATCAGATAGTCGTCGCTCGTCAGGCCATCCCCAAGCTCCCAGTCGCGCAGCTTTTGCATGTCGATGCCACCGTGGACATCGCCCGTCACATAGACCGTCATCGGATCACCACTTCCCTCTTATAGGCTTCGAGATCGCGCTCGACCTGTTCATCGTCCGTAACGTTGACCCACCACGGCCACTTAACGCACTGCACCAGCTCGTCTACCTGCGCAAACCATAACTTGAGCTCATCCAAACTTACCGGGGCGTAACCGTTGGCGTCCACGCCCACGTCATAGCGCAGCAGCCCCTGCCGAAGGTTGAACTTGTTATACGAGCCGCCGCAGCTATGGATATGCCCGTGCAGATGCCAGCTGCCGTGCGACATGCCCTGCCAGTCGACCATGGGATAGTGGCTCAGCACGATTTTCTGCCGATCGATTTTGAGCACGCAAATGGGCGGCTCGACGATAAAAGCATCCGCTACGGCAGGCTGCGTCCAGTCTTTGTCGTGGTTGCCGGGTAGCAGGTGGACGTGCTTACATACGATGCTTTTACGCAACTCGTAGGCCTCTTGGACCGTCATCTTAAAGCTGAAGTCGCCCAAAATGTAAAGCTCGTCGTCCGCAGCGACTTTGCTATTAATGCTCGCGACCATGGCGTCGTTCATCTGCGCAACATTCGACCAAGGCCTGTCGGCGAGACGCAGCATGTTCTCGTGTCCAAAGTGTGTATCGCTGGTAAACCAGATCACGGGGACCTCCTAACGCTGCGGGGCATCCATCCCTTAGGGCTTACCCTTCGTTCTTCCATCCAAACGGGTCAAACACCCAAAAAGCTAGATCGAGCACGCCGCCGGTCATCATGGCGCCGGCAAGAGCCATGCAAACGTGTAGAGAGCTGGCGCTTCGAAGCACGTCAAATGGCCCCAAAACAGCCAGCAGCGCGACCGCTGCACCGGCAAGGCACAGCGTGAGACACGGCCCCGCGTCCTTGACGCATTTCTTTGCGAGATGCTTGGTGTTGTCACTCATCGATTTCGAGCTCCTTAGAGGGTCGTTGTTCAGGTACGTGCCGTCGCGGCAGAGCAGGACGGCAGGTTAAGTGTCCCACGCCACGCGGACACAGCTGAAAGCCCTCGCTCAAATAACAGCGCGCCGCAGGATTCGTATCACCTGCGGCGCGCCGAAAATGGTCCGCTTTCCTCCATCCCCAACGGATCAGCTGAGTTGGTGCCGCCCGACGGAAAGGAAGAAGCCGGCGGCGTCACGAGCTGTGGCAATGTCGCTAGGCATAGGAAACAGACGCGCTCCAAACGCCCTAAGCCCCAAGCCTACCCATTAAGAAATCGACTGCAGAAACGATTTTGATGCCGTCGATGTCGGTCGGATGGCTCCCCTGACGAACGACGACGATCTTCTCGTAACCGCCGGTAATCTTCTCGAGCGACCTGAGCTCAAATGGACGCAGCTCGCGCTTACGCGTCGCCTCCTCGTCAATCGACTCTGTGACCTGAATAAACTTACGATCCGAGCCGTCGCCTATCGCAACAAAGTCGATTTCGGCATCTCGAAGATGACCCGTGAAGACCTGGTATCCGTCATAGACAAGGCGATTGTAAACGGCATTTTCGAGAACACGTCCGCTGTCGCTGCCGCGATACCCATCCAAGAAGGCTCGAAGTCCCAGATCCTCAATGTAAAACTTGCCGCCGGTCTTCAAAATGTCCCGACCCTTAATATCAAATCGGCGCGCGTGCGAAAAGATATAGGTCTCCTCAAGGGCGGACACACAAGTGTCCACGACGCCGTGCGAGGATTTCGCCCCGTTCTCTGCCAGCGTTCCAACGATCTTATTAATTGATGTCGGGTTTGAAATGTTATCAGCCAAGTAGGAAGTGACGCGGTCGAGCACACTCCTGCTCGTCACCGACCGTCTACCCCGACGCGCCTCGCGAGCCAAAATGTCGCGCCCGACGATTGTTTGGTACGTGCTCCAGATATAGTCCTTCATTTCCTGCTCCGGCAGCTTTGAAGCAGCGAGAAACGGCAGGCCTCCAAACGTCAGATATCGGTCAAGAAGATCGTCGAGTGCAACAATATCCTCCCGACCAAAAACAGCGAGCCTATTCGTGACGTCAGTCGGACCAAGAAAGTCGACATATTCCGAAAAAGCGAGCGGGTGCATCCGAATCTCGACATACCTGCCCGAGATTAAGGTCGCGATCTCTGACGAGAGGAGAAAAGCATTCGAACCCGTAACATATATATCGCAGTCCCGGTCGACACGAAGTGCGTTAATCGCCTTCTCCCATCCGGCAACCTCCTGAAGCTCGTCGAAGAAGAGATAGCACCTCTTGCCCGCAGGCATTAGGCCGTCCACGTGGCGGTAAAGCTCTCGCCAATCACGCACGCCCTCCAGCTCAAATGACTCCATCTTAAAGGTCAAAAGACATTCGGATGGAACGCCGTTATCCTCCAGATGTTTGCGCATCATGTCCAGAAGCGTCGATTTGCCACAACGGCGCATACCCGTTACGACCTTGATGACATCCGTGTCACGGAAGGCGATTAACTTCTCGAGATATCGATTTCTGGGAACCATCCGTTTATCCATCGCTCGCCCCAATCTGCAAGTTTTTCTCACAGAATGACAAGAACTTGCGAATTTTGCAAGTTCTTGTCACGTAGCGACAAGAACCTGCAGAATTACATCAGAGCCATTATAAGTCGGGCTCAGTCAAAGCAGCGTCAAGGCGCAGAACAATGGTATGAGGCGAATCGTTCAAGAGTGCGTTGAACAATTTCATTCCCGCATTTTTGGAATGCCCATAAGATGCCCGTTTGACAGGAAGCGATCTGGGCCATCTTTGAGCAGAAACTCAAATGCTGGCGCGCCGCCTGCACTTATCGAGTTTCCCGCAACTGCTATAAATAGAAAGTTTATTTACATAGCGAGACACTCCTGGACGTTTGACTTTCATCCTGGTAGCCTGGATATCTAGAAGTTTCTGTTTGGAGAGGGTTAGCAGTGATTCCCGTTATTGACTTATTCGCGGGCCCGGGAGGCCTTGGGGAAGGCTTCTCATCACTTCGAGACGCTGAGAACAAGCCCGTGTTCCAAACAATCATGTCCATTGAACGTGACAAGCAGGCTCATCAGACCCTGAGGCTTCGTTCATATCTGCGCAAAATTGCAGAACCGGACGGAACATTGCCGAGAGTTTATCTCAGATACATGAAAAAGCATGACAATGAGACCTTCGACCAACTTATCCGCTACCGCCCAAAAGAATGGCAGGCTGCTTGCGAAGAAGCTTTATGCGACGAGCTCGTCGATGGAGACGACCGCTTGGTCAAACTCGGCGCCGAACGCGTGACAAGATGGTTTGAAGACCGTGATAGGGGTCCGCTAGTCCTTATTGGCGGACCTCCGTGCCAAGCATATTCGTTGGTGGGCAGATCGCGGCGCAAGCATGACATTACATTCGAAGAGGACCCGAAGCACACCCTCTACCGTTGCTACCTCTCGTTTATCAACGAGCTAAAGCCGGATGTCTTCGTTATGGAAAACGTCAAAGGACTTCTTTCTGCAAAGCACGAGGGCCATGGCGTTTTTAACCGCATATGCAAAGATATGGAAGAGGCGGGATACACTATCCATTCCCTCGTCACTGATGACCCCCATAATCCAAAAGATTACGTTGTCAAAGCCGAACAGTATGGAATCCCCCAGATGCGCCACAGGGTCATTCTCCTTGGTATTAAAAATGACACCGGAATCGAACCGAGCACGCTAACCAAAAAGCATGTTTGCACTCTTGGGTCAGCCCTTCGTGGGCTGCCTAAACTGCGAAGCGGATTCTCTGAACGCAACGAAAACTGGCGCGATATGAACTGGGCAGAGTACATAAACTCAGCGGCAAAAGAGTTGAAAGACAATGGCGAATGCAACGATCTTACAGACATCCTTGATAGGGTAATTTCACGCTACGCGCCAAAGTTAACCGCAAAGCACAAAGTTGATCCCGTCCACAATCGATATGAAGAATGGTATAGAGGAAGGCTCGGAAATAGCAAGGTCCTCACAAATCATGAGTCTCGCTCTCACTTGGCGAGCGATCTTGACCGTTATCTCTTTTGTGCAGCATATGCAGAAAAATACGGTACGCCCGCACGCCTTGAAGAATTCCCCGAGTCATTGCTTCCCAATCATAAGAACGTCCAGGCAGCAAAAACGACTGGTAACTATAAATTCAACGACCGTTTTCGTGTGCAAGTATGGGGAAGACCCTCTACGACCATCACCTCGCATATCGCCAAGGACGGACACTATTACATCCATCCGGATCCGTCGCAATGCAGGAGCCTTACCGTGAGAGAGGCCGCAAGACTTCAAACCTTCCCAGATGACTATCTGTTCGAAGGCAACAGAACGTCTCAGTACACTCAGGTGGGTAACGCGGTGCCGCCGCTACTTGCCCAGCAGATAGCGGCGGTAGTCGCAAAGGCACTTGGAAAAGAAGCCCACGGGTTTTACGAGAATCTTACAGACGATACTGACTGCTCTTAACACGGTAAGGACAGCCGACTCTGTGCAGCCGCTTCATCATGTTAATAAGTACAACGGACTGGCTCTCGGAGGGCACTTTGTTTGGCAAGGCACATGCATACTGCAAAATACCCCGTTCCTTCTCAGTTCCCTCGCCCTCTGCAAGGCACCAGTTAAGAACATTTTGCCAAAATCCGCTTCCCATCTCGCAAACCGCCGTCTGAGCTTCAATCCCATTCAGCGTTTTCTGGTTACGGGAGCCCTCTCGCTGAATGTCTTTCTCCTCATCGAGGTCAATAAGCTCGCCAAGCCACTCTTTGTCCCAATCAACCTTTTTTAACTTGATAGCCTCCCAGCATTTCTGTTGTTTTGCCCATTCAGAAATGTTTCGATAGCCCGTCGCGGGATGCATCAATACATCATGCGCAGCGTCAGATGCTTGCCCAAGCGCCCTCTCAAACGCTGGCGACAACGATTGTTGATTCCAAATGCCAAGAAAGTTAACGGCTTTTCCTAAAGCGGAAACTGCATTTGAAAGCACTCCCACCGCAAGGACTACATGCTGCGAGCGATAGCTGCCGGTTTCCCACCAATCACGCGCCTGCACAATCTTGCCTGTGCGATCGAATATAATTTTCTTGGCAATCAAATATTTGAAATAAGTCTCATTGAACTGACTCTCATCCTTATCCCAGGAGTCTTTAATTAGCCGAGCAAATTCAGAGAAGTTCTTCTGGGCACCGCGATTGACCAAGTAGGCCTTATTCGTCCAGACCATGAGATATTTTGCCAAATCCGTTTTCGTAAAAGTCTGCGTTTTAGGAAACTCAGCAACAAATTTACGCTTCTGCGCAGGCGTAAGATAAGCTTGCTTATCTCGATATGAGCCTCTTGCCCGCTCGTAGAACCATTTGGTTTGCGTGAAGCTATCTGCCCGCATGGGAGCAAGTATCCTTTGCGAGAACTCTTCGATCCTCACGTGATAAGGGTGGTTTGCAAAGAAGTCGGCTGAAGAAACCTTATTCTGGCTGTTTGCATATTCAGAGATCCTAGGCACCAGTTCGAGAGCCTCTTCCGGGCTGACAACACTAAGCTTCATTTGGACAAACACGCGGTCCAAACTTTTACCAGCCTTATATGCGGCATAAACCGATGCGGTTGTCTGGCCACCGTTAACTATCTGCAGGTTTTCTAGACGGTCAATTAAAAGCCCGTCTTCCCCGCTCTCCGTTGTAACGCTCTCTGCGGTCGCCGTGATACCGTTATTGAACGAGAAGAAAAGCTCGGGCTCATTCTCGAGAGTACGCTTTATACCCTTGTTGACATTGCTTCTCGCCTGAAGAAATACACGGACGTTTTGCTCAAGAAGTCGCGCTCCCCAACGATCGTAGATGCGCGCCAAATCGACACCTGATATCGCAGCAAGGTAAACCTTGTTCTTGTCTTTCGGAGAGCTTGCGAGAAGGGCCCGAATCGGACCCGTCGGCAATTCGTTAAAGTCAATGAGCAGTCTCTCCCGCTCACGACCCGATTCAATAAGATTACCTATCCGTTCAAGATCCCAGACGTTGTAAACAACCTCTTTGCCAAGGACACTCCCCGTCTCTTTACCCGAAACCCTTTGGCTAAGTTTTTTGTTTGAAAGAAGATACAGATTAACTCGCTCGATTTCGTTCCAGCGAGCGTGAATTAAATCGGCGAGCCCAAACCCCGGATCCGTCGGCTCAAGAGATTCCCTAAATTGAGAATCCAATGCTTTGGTTACGAATTTCTCAAGCCGCCGAAAATCTGCCTCCATTTCAGAATTCGTTAATGTCAGCAAGCCAGTATCTTGGTTGAAGTCGAGGACAATGAGGCCAAGGACTTTTCTGCTTGATTTAAATGGATCGCCACAGTAGCCATCAACCCTTATTCCAGTTCTCTGACAGAAGGCGGGGATGGCCTCATCGAATTCTCCCGCATCGCAAAGATAATCAGTGATGAGGTCAAAGAACGCATCGTTCTTATAGACTCCCTCTGAGTCCGCCTTATTCTTGACCTCTTGAAACAGTTCCTCCTGAAGCGAAGTGGAATCTGTCATCTAATTCACCTCAATGCTTGGGTAATTGCGCTCTGATCAACTTCGTAATCAGAGCAGTAGCCAAGGTCGATTTTATATGTAACAGCCTTAACTCCAGGCGGACACGAACTGGAAACGATTCGCGGAAATCCATCCTTTACTTCATATGTTTCAGTTACGCCCTCGCTCCACAAGGTGTGGGAATAATCGTCTTCCGGAAAATACCCGGCATCCGACAGCTTCTCCTGAAAGTGCGCCAAATCCAATGGGCTGTCGAAGAGCATTTGAACATCGTTGACGACATCGGTAAGGCTGAATGCCGCTTTATCTTCATCCGTAGCGCTGTTCAACTCAACGACATATAAGAAGAGCCTTTCACTTTCGTTGGTGTTCAATTGCTCTTCTGACGATATTCCAATTTCCGAATTCGACGACCCTCGTTTGCTTTTCACCTCGACGAAAATCTGCCCGTAACCGAAATCGCGCTTAGAGCGTTCTGGCCCTGTCCAGCCACTCAAGGCATTCGACGGCTCGTAAATGGCAGCGGAAACCCGTTTAAGAAAAAGCAGCTCGCCGATAAGCCCTTTTTGTTGCTCGGCTGTGAGGGGACCACGCCCGGGCCTGAGAAACGAAGCCCATTTCTCGAGCCTCATGAAGGTCATCTTCCTCATCGCAACGGTGGGGGCTTTCTGCACCGAGTCGGCAATATCAAGACATAAGCGGAGAAATTGGGCTTTCATTTCCTGGTCTTGGAGCTCAAGCAGTATGGAGCGCTCCGATTCAATGTCTCGAATAGAGATGTTCTTAAACTTGGGAGGCTCCGGTGCCCCCGTCTCGCTGCTGTCATATTCGACAAGAAAAGCAGGGTGATTAGAGCGCCCCTTTGCCCAATAAATCCTTTTTGCATCGGGATTGACATCGGGTGCGACCATTCTCGTGTTGTAGTCGCCCCTTCCACGCGATCTAGGCAGCTCTTCCCACGGATTATCGCTAGTCGTCTTCATAATCATCATCGCTATCTTCGGGTTCCGGCATCATGTTCTCCAGTGCCACAGAATTAAAAACGTAAGTGACTGGTCGCGTTTGCTTATCGGTGTGCGGAAAACTGATGCTCCAGCCGAAAACGCATTCCTGAGCATCCCAGCTCTTCCACCAGGAAGGAGCTTCTTTTCCGGCCTCCTTCTTTTCTTTAATTTTGATTTCTCCAAATCGCATGCAAATCGGATGCAAAACCAGCAATGGCCGCCTCCTTATTTGACGATAATAGAGATCAGAACAGTTTTTCGCCTTGTCGCCGCTATGGTCTGCAGCATATCGTTCTTCCGCCATTTTCCTTTCTTCCGCACTTAAGCCAGCGGCCTCAACTCCACGACTGGATAAACGATGTTTCTCTCCGACAACAACGACATCATTGTTCGAAGCGCTACCGGGATATCTTTGCTCCATGCTGACCGTTCCATCAACAGGCAAATCGATTGGATCATTTGATCGAGAGCCATGTGCCAAGAGAACGTCCCATTCCTTCAGCTCGCCATCAAGCAGCCGTTCGTTGACGTAGCTTAGGATTGGAGCTTTTTGAGACTTTGGCGAAAGGCCATCTTCATTTTCATAGGCTTCTAGAAAAGCGGTAACAAACTTGACCGGAACCCCCTTATAAAGATATCTATAAGAGCCCCCGTCTTTGAAGTCCGCATACCCCTTTATTGCGCTAAGAAGGTCCCTGCATGCCGCCTCGTTATCGGCAACTATCTCCGCGTCCCTGTCAAATGCAATCGTTTCAACGAATCCCTCGTTTAAATCGATGGGGGCCTTTTCCTTTTGCCCGGCACCCATCTTATTTCTCGCGGTAACGGTCAGGGCATCAGGGCTCTGGCGTATTTTCAAAACGTAATTCTTTGGAGTGCGCTTAACTTGGCGCATGCTCCTTAGTTGATCGAACAGATTCTCCGTCGAATCGGCAACGTATTTGTACCAGCCCGCCGCCTCGTCGGTCATCCATACACGACAAAGATCCTCATACTGAGGCCTATATCCAAACCAACGAGCCATCTGCATCAGCGCATCATATGCTCTGGCGTTTCGCGAATAGTAAGAGACCGTTAACCCTTCAAGGGTTAAACCACGAGAAAGCCTATATCCGCCAACCGCGATAACTCGCTCGTTCCTGTTCTCATAGTCCAGAGCATCTCCTGAGTCTGTATTGATGCTCAGAACATGATAATCCGGGTCGTAGAGACGTGGCTGTATTTCGCTCCAGCCAAAACCGCAGCCTGCATATTCCAGCTCCCAAGTAGCTTTCAAATCCTTTAGGTGCGGAGAAGCCTCAAGCGCCTCCTCCGGGTTTAAGGCCCCATAGGATTTCGCCGCCGTATTCAGGTCGTTAAGGTAATCCTCAACTAGATTCCGCATGCAATTCTGCGGTTTCTTATAGGGAGATACATTGACCATCATCGTTGAATGGAAATTAGTGCCAAAACGAAGTGTCTTTATCGTCGTCGCCAATACAAAAGTACGAATTGCCGCCTTTAGACTAAGGGGAAGCATAAAGGGCTCAAAGCTACTTTTATGTTTTGCAGGAAGGACATCGTCCGCATCGTCAATGAAACGCAAGTGCTTGTGAGTAGGCTCGTCGTAATCTCCGAATACCTTTTTGGCACCGAAGTAGTCAGAGGACTCCTCAAGCGTATAAATAAAGTTGCTCGGGAAAAGGTCCTTGCCATACTCATCGCTGTCAACGCTAGGGTCGATCAAAACGTTAGCAAATGGCGTAGCAGTGTAGCCAACATAGCAGGCCTTATTGAATAGGTTAAGCAGGTTTCTTATCTGCCCATTGATTTTGGTCGGTTCATTCTCTCGCTTTTCGAGCTTGTATTTTCCGTTAATCGAAGCATTATCCGCTTCATCGTCAATGAGCAACAGAGGTTGATCCTGGCTATTGCTGGCATCCAGCCATTCAATTACCTGCTGGAGAGACTTACTATTCTTCTTAACAACAAACAAAAAAGGTTCGTTTGTTTGCGTCGGCTGGATGCACCTTAAAGCCTTAGCTCGTTCTGTACTAAAGTCTGCTTCTCTCGAGGTACAGGCAATTGGTCGTCGGGCTTGACTCCCCTTGCCAACGCCAACCGGTTCGACTGTGCTGTTCTCAATGTTAAAACCTGTAAAACCATCTTCAAGACGAGCTTGCGTCTGATTTCGCAGGACATTATGCACGCCGGCCATGACGATAATGATTCGATATCCCGCGTCGGCGGCGCGGGATATCAGCCCAATATAATTTGCAGTTTTTCCCGATTGAACGGATGCGACTACGAGGCCGCGTCTTGTAAAAGAGCCGCACTCTAAAGGATTGGCCATTAAGTCAAGGATGTTGCGACTGTCCCTATCTATCGACTTAACCGCGGCGGCCGCCCATTTCTTATCGCGCACCAAGTATCGCCTATAGCGATTCCAGTAGAACCATTCGATCGAGTCTTCTGCTTCACTCAACCAGGGATGGCTATCCTCATCCTTAAACTCAAAGCCAAGCTTTTTCTTAATCGTAAGCTCGCTACAATACTTCTCAACAAGCCTACGGACGATATCATCCTTGTCGCATTGTTTAGATACAGGGAAAAATCCGGCGAATGCAGTGTAGAACTGCGAATAGGTATCCGCAACATCCGCCTCTTCGGGAACGCCGTCATCGTTCTCTAGTTTATCTCTGGCGGAGTTGTCAATGTAATTGATGAACTGCTCTAGTGTGGCGTCCATTTAGCACTCCTCGATTCCCAAAATGGCAAGTACTTCATTCCAACGTGTGGCGAACAAGTCAACTGACCTCATAGTGGAGAGGATGTCATCCTCATCCTTCCCCATTTGTTTTAATGAGCCAAAGAAAGTGAGAACAGCATTACAAAAGTCATCGTCTTTCATCTCCTCAAAGCAAACTGACCCTTCGTTGTTCGACAGTTCGTAAAAAAGAGATTCCGTTGGGAATGACGATTCGACCAGCGAAAGAACAGTCTTGAAAGCAGCCCTCTGATCATCATCAAGAGATGAATTGAAGCTATCAAGAATTGGGTTTTTGCGATTAATGCAATAAAGGGTCTTGTCTCCAGTTTTTATCGCATTCCAAGCCGGATATACCTCAGGCCTCGTTAACCTAGCGCCGCGACGACGATAAACTCTTTTTGAAGGCGCACCAATATGAGCAATCAATTGTTTGATACTCGCCCTTACTTCTTCCGGAAGCTGAGCGGACACTTTCTTAACGTCAATTTTCCATGCTTCATCTTGGTTAACATCAATATCAATCTTCACGCGGCACAACTGGGTGAGAGCGGTTTTCTTGGCAATCCCAAACCAAGTTCCATGCAGTATCAAGCGCTTCGCGCGATAGAGAAAGACTCCCTGATTCTTTAAGTAACCGCCAGGAAGAGCAAACTTTTCATACTCTGCATCTGAAGCATAATTTGACCTATGCGGAAGAGTAAACGCCTGCATCGTAACGCCGGGACAAACATTTTCGACAGGCGATGGTTGCGTCGCCTGATTGCTAACATTAAATGGATCGATGGGGTCAAGCGTGCGATTATTCACATTGACCTTAATGCGCTTGAGCCCACGTTCTCCCGCTAAGTAACGATGAAATACAAGAGAGAGGTAATCTTGAGCCTCACTTATAATTCTGTCGTAATTGGCTTTTCCGGATCCATTTACCCCGGTTAGACGATCAAGTTTTTCCCATAGAACAAGCGTACCCGTCTCGTTCATCTCTCCAATAAACGGAATGGAGTCCGTTCTTTTCTGTTCCAAAACTGTCCATTTGTTTTCACTGGCAACAAGATCGAGATCCCACGTGAAGGCATTCACTTCACCGTTTTTCTTTGACACAACCGTCAGCCTTCTGCATTGTGAAAATGAAGCGGTTTTTAACCCGAGACCAAAACGCCCGAGATCGTTCAAATTCCGCTTGCACCTCGGATCAGTGCTACCGAGCCTCATGGCATGCATTAACTCATCTCTGCCAAGCCCCTCACCGTCATCAATGATTGCAATTCTGAAGTCATCAGAAGGAATAGCAAGGATTGAGATATTCCTTGCCCTCGCGGTAATAGAATTGTCAACAATATCAGCTAGTGCACTATTAAACGAATACCCAATATCTCTTAGGCTTTCAATTAAAATCCTCGGTTCGGGCTCAAGCTGCATCGATTCCATCCAAAGCCAATCTTACTAGCATCATAATCGATAAGTATAGCAGCGGCCATTAATCAATTATCACTTACCGGCACCCAAATCATGCGAACGGTAGCGCTACCGGCAATAACGTGACAGTCGCAGCACGATTATTCACGTTTCGGCGCTCATTTAAAACTGCCTTGCGGCATTCCTAACAGCCATCTTCAATGCGGCAGGCGTTTTGTACTTCACCATGTCCTCTGTTTCACATTACCCGTTCAGTACCATCAGCAAAGGCATCATCAGTCCGCGCCGCTTGGCGGTTTTAGAGTTCTCCTTTACGAATTCTTTCAGCCGCTGTATATCGAGCCCTCGCCCAAGCGCATCGTTATAGGCATCGATAATTAATGAGGGGTCCTCGCAATCGAGGCAAAGATCGACAAGCGTGCGCTCGGGCTTGGTTACCGGCAGGCCGTCGAGCCAAACGATATCCCGCTCGGCAATCTCGCGCTTTACAAAAGAAAGGGAATCGTTTCTCGTATTGATGCGCATGGGCGCGGTCATCCTGTAGGGGGGACAGATGGAAATCGCCCATTTGCTGCAGGTTCGCCGCAGTCGTACCGCTCACGGCGATGCCATCCCACTGGCGTTTTCTCTCCCACGCGCACAGGGAGGGATTGGTGAGCTTCCAAAGAGCGTTGAGCTCGTCGGTGTCTCGGCGCTGCGCGCCCGACATCCGGTAGGCGCCGTGGCATATCCGCTCAAGACGCCCCACGCGGCATGAGTGCGCCAGCGCATCTCGAGAAATGTCCATGCGAGCCGCCTGAGCCGTGGTGAACACGCCCTCGCTCTCGGAAAGCTCGCTTATCGCCGTTATGTTGCTAAAGTACTTCATGTTGCATTTGTAGGATATTTTCATACTTTTGCAACGTGATTTGCATAACGCACAGGCGCAGTGCCTTGCTTAATCTGTTCCTGCCGCAGCGCTGTCGTTGAGAGGCCATCATTTTCCTCCCCTGGGACCATGCTGGCACCCCTAGCCGCTACGACCGCAGGCATGCCTATAATGAGACATGTTTCCTGATGAGAAAGGAATCCAGATATGGACGAAGCCAAGCTCGCCGATTTGAACCACATCCAGGACTTTTTCAACCGTGTCGATAGCGTGCGCAACAGTGCATCCCCGACCAAAAAGTTTCATATCGATCATCCAATAGGAATAGGCGTCAAGAACTTCATTGGATGGTGCAACGATTCCTGCGAGATCGGTTCCGAAAGCAGTAATAGCGCAGACGATGCCGAGACGTTGGGCGAAGCCATAGTCGCTCTGAATCAGCTTGACAACAGTGAGCTCGCTGCAATGGAAGCCGCTCTCAGGGAAGACGTATGGGGCGATTGGTGTGGAACCGAATGGAGACAAGCGAAGCAGGCAAAAAGACTCGGACCGACAATTAACATAATGAAAAATCACCCGGAAAACGCGGCCTTCTATCTTGTGCTCAGACACCGCACCGATAAGCAAAAGCATTACCGCTTTTATTTTGACGACGATACAATTGCAGAAGTCGATGCCTTCAAGCCCTTTACCGACAGCGCGCATGACAATTTAAATCAGCAATGGCATGTGCTCATCTCCGTGCTCGCATACCTCGATGTCGCTCACGCTTTAAGCAGTGATCAGCACGAATACCATTGCCTGTATCAACATTTTAAATCGCGGGACATGGGCGATTTAAGTGCATTGCATCTACAGTTATTGTGTTCCCCTAACCAGCCTGAAAACAGGCGCATCAAGCTACAGCTTGTTAAACCGAAGACGGCCCCAAAGCCCTGGACAATAACATATCGCTCGGAAGCGATGAATGGTTGGCTTAAAGAAGCACTGCGTAGGTTGGCAGACAAATAATCGCCCGCCAACCTACTCCAGCCCTTGCCCGCCGTACTTCTCTGTCTCCGAGTCGTAGTTCAGCACGGCGACCGCGCCGTTCTTCATGACGTTCCCGTCGATGTAGTAATGGCTGGCGCCGTCATGCCAGATACCGCGGTAGCCCGCAATGCCCGAGACAGCCTCGGTGTTGATATGCCCGGCGATAACATCTAGGTAGAACTTACGCCCCACGTAATCGGGCAGCGTCATAGTAAACGACTCGTCAGATGTGCCGAGCTTCTAGTACTCCCCGGCACCCTCGTCAATGCCGGCATGCACAAAGACCTGGCCGAAGGGACTCTCGTAAAAGTAAGGGAGCTTGCGAACCCACGCGATGACGTCCGCATGTTCGGCCTTCATGCGTTCAACCGTATAGGCGTAGGCCTCCTCGAACTTCCTGAGCCTCAAAAGGTGCCTAACGTGCTTGAATGCCTCGGCGTCTAAGAAGCTCTTGGCCGTTGCCAGATTGCTGTCGGCAAGTATCCATGCCTGCGTAAAATTAAGGTCGTTTACCTCGTCAATGTACTCGAGGAACATCTCCTCGTGGTTGCCGCGCAGCGCCACGACGCGATCGCCGTACCGCTTTTGCAGGTCCATGACGAGCTCGAAGACCCCGAGTGAATCGGGGCCTCGGTCGCAATAGTCGCCAAGCAAAACCAGCTTGGAGTCCTCGGCATCGAGGTCGATGGTGGAAAGCGATGCCTTAAAGGCGTCCAAGCACCCGTGAATGTCACTCATAGCGTAGATATGCACGTATGACCCCCTGTTTGCGCCGGGACCCCACTCGTTTGTGCCATGCGGCACGGCGGCCCCTCTGATTTCGCGGGCGCCAGGCAGCTTTGCCCTGTCACGCCCATCAATATAGTTAAAAGTATATCTCGCCGTGCGGACACAAATTTATCCTTGGGCTCAAGCCGCTCGTCTGCGCTTGGCCTCCGCCCCACCCAAAAACTCATCCAACATTAATCTTGGCTCAAGAATCGCTTAATCTATAACCTGCACTATAGAGTTCGACCAAGGGCGGGGCGGCGCCGCACAACGCAGGCCGCCGAACGCAACGCTCGCGCCCGAGCAAATTGCCCGGCGTCGCGCCCATCGAACGAAAGGACAGGTCATGGACGACCTCGAAAAAGTTGAAACCATCCGCACCAAGTGCAACGTGAGTTACACCGATGCCAAGGCGGCGCTCGACGCTGCCGACGGCAACGTTTTGGATGCCATCATTTGGCTCGAGTCGCAGGGCAAGACCCAGACCACGTCGGCGCATGCCGCCACCGAGTCCGCGCCAGTCGATGAGCCCTCGGCCGAGATGGTCGCCGCGCAGGCCGCCTACGAGAAGTCGAGCGAAAAGACCGACTTCTCCAAGAAGATGGACAGCGTGTGGGAGTACCTCAAAAAGCTCTTCCGCCTGAGCCTGGACACCAAGTTTATCGCCACGCGCCGCGATGCGATCATCCTCAACATTCCCATCCTGATTCCCATCGTCGCGCTGTTTGCCTGGGGCGCTACGATTTGGCTGATGCTGATTGGCCTGTTCTTTGGCATGCGCTACCGCATCGACAGCGACGGCGACGTGCCCGGCAGCATCAACAACCTTATGGATAGCGCTGCTAACGCCGCGGATGACATCAAGCAAAATCTGAACGACGACAAGTAATCGCAGACGGGGGCACGCATGGCACGAATTCTGATCGTAGAGGACGAGGAGAAAATCGCCCGCTTTGTGACGCTCGAGCTGGAGCACGAAGGCTACCAGGTGGAGCACGCCGCCGACGGTCGCACCGCCGTGAACCTGGCGCTGGAGCGCGACTACGATCTGATTCTGCTCGATGTGCTGTTGCCGCAGCTCAACGGTATGGAGGTCCTGCGGCGTGTCCGCAAGCACAAGGATGTGCCGGTGATTATGGTCACCGCGCGCGATGCCGTGATGGACAAGGTGGCCGGGCTCGATGCCGGCGCCGACGATTACCTGACCAAGCCATTTGCGATTGAGGAGCTGTTCGCACGGATCCGCGTGGCGCTGAAGCGCTCGGAGGCCGTGCGGGCGGCTTCGGGCATTGGAGGCGCCGGTATCGCCACAATGCCCCCGGCAACCGACACGGCCCAGACCGCTGCCACGCCCTCCCACGCCGCGCTTACCGTTGACTCGGTTGCGCTCGACCCCGACCGCCGCGAAGTCACGGTCGGCGGCTCGCCCATCGCGCTCACGGCCCGCGAGTTCGATGTCCTCGCCCTGCTTATGGCGCATGCCGAGACCGTACTCACGCGCGAGCGCATCGCGCACGAGGCGCTGGGCTACGACTACGTAGGCGACACCAACAACGTCGACGTGCACATCGCGCACCTGCGCGCCAAGATCGAGGACGCCGGCGGCGCCCGCATCATCCAGACCGTGCGCGGGGTGGGCTATGTCTGCCGTGCGTAACGCCGAGGTCAAGCGCGTCACCTCCATCGCCCGCGCCATCAACTGGAGCTATATGTGGCGCCGCTTGATGAGCCACATCTGGCTCGATCTGTTACTGTTGGTTATTGCGGCGGCGATCCTCGTCTATGGATACAACCAGACGCTGCCCGATGGCGCGTTTACCGCGGGATGGATCCCCGGCGCCGCCGTTCGCAGCATGTCGCTGACGCCCGCGCGCGGCTGGGACCTGACAACGCTCACCTATACCGTCGAGCTTGCGCGTACCGCCAAGACCTTCCCCCTCGCGCAGGACCTCGCCACGCTATGGCCTCTCTACCTTGTCGTTGTGGGTTGGCAGGTCATCAGCGTGCTCAACATGCTCGGCGGCGCCCGCCGCGTGCGCCGCACCATGGCGCCGCTCAACGACCTGGCCCTGCGTGTGGACGAACTCGGCCGCATGCAGCTCTCCGGCGGCAAGATGGAAACATTGGAGCAGGCCATCGAGCGCGCAAGCGTCGACTCGCCGAGCGTCACTACCGGCGACGCCGACCTGGCAAGCATCGAGGTCGCACTCAACCGCCTGCTGCGCCAGATGCAAGAGGCCAAGCTGCAGCAGATGCGCTTTGTCAACGATGCAAGCCACGAGCTGCGCACGCCCATCGCGGTGATTCAGGGCTACGTAAACATGCTCGACCGCTGGGGCAAAAACGACCCGGACGTGCTGGCGGAATCCATCGCATCCCTCAAGGCCGAAAGCGAGCACATGCAGGAGCTCGTGGAGCAGCTGCTGTTTTTGGCGCGCGGCGATGCCGGGCGCACGGTCCTACGGCGTGCGCATACCAACTTGGCTGCACTGGTCGGCGAGGTATGCGAGGAATCACAGATGATCGATGCCGAGCACACGTATCGGCTGGCTTTTGACGCCCTGCTTGCCAGCGACCCGCGCTGCGACGCGCCCGTCGACGTGGCGCTCGTGAAGCAGGCCCTGCGCGTAATCGTGCAGAATGCCGCCAAGTATTCGGACGCGGGCACGCCCATCACGTTTGGCGTGGCGCCGGATGCGGGCGCGGGCACGATCGACATAAACGTTGAGGACGAGGGCATCGGCATGAACCAGGAATCCGCAGCCCACGCGTTCGAGCGGTTCTACCGCGCCGACAACGCGCGCGATGCCGGCGCGCAGGGCTCGGGTCTGGGGCTTGCCATTGCCAAGTGGATCGTCGATAGCCATGGCGGTGTCATCGGTGTGACCTCGGTCGAAGGGGTCGGCAGCCGCTTTACGATTCGCCTGCCACGGTAGGGATGCCCCCTCGTGGATCGAGGTCTAATACTTTTCCCGAGAAGTGAACGACCATATTCGGACCCCCGAAGCATCCGCATTTTTCGGCCGCAAAATCGCAGGATTCCAGCATCGAAACTGCAGGAAACGATGCCCTTAAAGTGTCGATGCTTCGGGGGGGGCTGATTTGTCTCGTTCACTTCTCGGAAAAGTATTAGACTTCGGTTTTTTGACCGTTGCAAAAGTCGATCCCTCGGCATAAATAAAGGGATAAGGCCATACGGCCCTATCCCTTTTTGCTAACTAAAGCAGCTCGTGCGCTACTCGCGGCACAGGTGCACGGCGAAGCCGGCGAACTCGCGCTTAAAGTACACGAGCTTGGTGCTACCGTCGGGCAGCAGCGCGCGCGACTCCTCGTTGACCTCGAGCCCGCGCTCGGCAAACCACTTCTCGGCCGCATCGATGTCGTTGACGGCAAAGCCAATGTGGCCCTTGGTGCCACGACCGTTCTGCTTCATAACCTCGACCAGCGAATCGTTAAAGTACGAAACCGGGGTCTCGATAACGGGCAGGCCCATCATCGTCGAGAACAGCTCCGCGATCTCCAAGGCGTCTGCCGGGTCGGCGGCGTTAATGCCCACATGGGCAACGCGCATACCAAAGAGCTCTACCGGATTGGCGTTCTGCTCACTCATGCAGGCAGCGCCTACTGAGCCATGACGTCAAGAACGGCCTTCTCGGCGGCAACGCGGTTCATGCCGGTCATGAAGGGCACGCCGCTCACGTACGGGCAGGTGAGGCCCTCGGGGGCAACGGTGGTGGCGATCAGCAGGTCGGCGCCCTCGTCGCAAGCGTCCTTGGCCTCGGAGATGGCGCACTGCACGATCTCATACTTGTCGGCGTAACCGTTGGCGTCGAGCAGGGTGGCGACCTTCTGGGCAACGAGCGTGGAAGTAGCGGCGCCAGCACCGCAAGCCAAAACGATTTTCTTCATAGGTAATGTCTCCCTTCATGGTTTACTTTAGGTAAGTGTACCGCAGCGAGCGATGGCACTCGGCCTCGATGAGCTTTTATGCCAGTTTGCTTGCGCGCTGCGTATAATACATCCAGTACGTGTTGTCATACCGCTCGCTTTATGAGCGACTAAGGACCCTAATATGCCCGATTCCCGCACACTCTGGACCGCCGTCGTTATCATCTGTATCGCCGTGTCGGTGTTCTTTAGCATCAAAAAATCGCACCACGTTTAAGCGCCTGCAGCAGTTGATGGCTGCCAAACAGTGGGACGAGTTCGATCGTTTGCTCGACGGCAAACTCACCAGCATGCTGTACCCGCGCTACAACCGCGACTACCTGCGCCTGAACTCCTATCTGTTGCGCGAGGACCACGAACACGCCAACGAGATGTTCGATTTGCTGCTGGGACTCAACCTGCCCAAGATGCAGCGCGTCGACCTGGTAATCAAGGCCTTTAACTACTACGTTGGCCAGGAGGACCGCAAAAAGTCCAAGGAGTTACTGCACGAGATCAAGGGCTTTGAGGGCGGTCAGGCCGAGGCAGTCGCGCACGAATGCCAGCTGATGTACGACACGATGATCCTCAAGCGCCACAACGACATCCCCGAGCTGGAGCGCATGCTCGAAGAGGCCGGTGACGACAAGGTCAAGAGCTGCCGCCTGGAATACCTGCTGGCCCTGCAGTACCAGAACAAGGGCGACGAGGCAAAGTTCCAAGAGTTCCTCGAGAAGTCGGGCCAACACTCGATGGCCGTCAACGCGTAACGGACGGCTTGTGCTAGACTTCTAATCTTACGGGGGCGTGGCGGAATTGGCATACGCAGGAGACTTAAAATCTCTCGCCGCAAGGATTGTGGGTTCGAGTCCCACCGCCCCTACCATTTGGCTTTTACGGGCCCGTGCCCCATGGGGATGCGGGCTTGTTTCTTTTGGACGCCGGTGGGGCTCGAACCCGCGAGGGGCGAGCGTCAAGCGGACGCGCAGCGTCCGTAGCGAGCCGGCGAGGGCGCCGACAGGCGGCCGAAGCCGGTGCGTATTTGCTGCGCAAATTCGCAGACGTCCCACCGCCCCTACCACGCATTGTTTACGAGCCCGTGTCCCCCGGAGACGCGGGCTCGTTTCTTGTGGATGCCGACACGGATGATAAGTTGCGGTGGAATAGTTCCTGTTTTGACTGGTTACCAGCTCATTTAAGAACTTTTTCACCGCAACTCAGATTGGCACTCCCACATTTTTCGATGGAAAAACGTGGTTGTCTCGCACATTTTCCGATGGAAAAACGTGGTTGTCTCGCACATTTTCCGGTGGAAACGCCCAAATGGTCTTATACTAGCCGAGAGGGTTGGGAGGCAATATGCAACGACAGCTTATGAGTGAACTTATCGCTTGGAAATCAAGGGCGAATCGCAAACCTCTCTTGCTTAAGGGAGCCCGCCAGACAGGAAAGACTTGGCTTCTTAACGAATTCGCAAGCCAGCAGTATCGAAGCGTCATTCGTTTTGACTTTATGCTCGAGCCGAGCACACGCTCGCTGTTCGATGGGGACCTCGACCCCAAGCGCATCATCTCCCAGATAGAGCTCCTACGTGGCCAAACCGTAACGCCGACAGACACGCTCATCATCTTCGACGAGATCCAAGAGGCGCCACGCGGGATCACCTCGCTCAAGTACTTCAACGAGCTTGCACCCGAATACCACATCGTAGCAGCCGGTTCCTATATGGGCCTCGCGCTCCGACGCGAAAACGAGTCATTTCCCGTCGGCAAAATCGACCAGCTCACCATGCGTCCCATGGGGTTTGCCGAGTTCGTTCGCGCCGTCGACGGCAACCCGCTCGCCGACGCCATCCTTGCCGCAGACATGAACCTTCTAGCAAACGTCACCGAAAAGCTCGTGCACTTGCTCAAGGAATACCTTGTTGTCGGTGGTATGCCCGAAGTTGTCTCCGCTTTCGCCGAGACACGCGACTTCATTGAAGCCCGAAGGCTTCAGCAGCAAATCATCGAGGCTTACGAATCCGATTTTGGCAAACATGCACCCGCCCGCATCGTCGAGCGCATGAGGTTGGTTTGGAAATCCCTTCCCGGCCAGCTTGCCAAGGAGAACAAGAAGTTTGTCTATGGCGCCCTTCGCCCTGGAGCGCGTGCACGCGATTTTGAGGAAAGCCTCCAGTGGCTCACGGACTACGGAATCGTTCATAAGGTGCCACGTGTTTCCGCTCTAAAGGCACCGCTCTCGAGCTACGAAGACCTCTCGGGCTTCAAACTGTTCTGCATCGACACCGGCATCCTCGGAGCGCTCTCCGGTCTCTCTCCGGCCATCGTTCTTAACGGATCCGCTGTTTTTACCGAGTTCAAAGGTTCGCTGACCGAACAATACGTCGCGCAGGAGCTTTTGCTCCAAGACAAAACTCCCGTGTATTGGTCCTCTACCTCTGGCAATGCCGAAACCGACTTTGCCATCGACCATGCGGGAACCGTGCTTCCGCTTGAGGTCAAGGCGGCAGAGAACCTTAAAGCGAAGAGTCTGAAAATAGCCTGCGAAAAATTCAAACTCGAGCGTTGCGTGAGGAGCTCTCTGGCGGCATATAGAGACGAGGACACGCTCGTCAATATTCCGCTTTGGGAAATTGGGCAAATCGACAAACTGGCATAAAGGCTGCGGAGGCGCTCAGCAAGGACTGTCCCCAGGTGCCGGCAGAAAAAACGTCCCTAGGTGCCGGCTGTTGAGTTGCGGTGGAATAGGGACTGGTTGGGGCCCGAAAGGGCGATTTTAGTCCGCATTTCACCGCAACTTATGAGGGGATGGTTAAAGGGCGCTCAGGCTCGGGGTCCAGGCGATGGTGGGAGTCGCGCCGTCGAGAACCTCGTTGATGGCGGCGGCCATGCCGGCGAGGAGGCTGTTCTCGCTTACGGTGAGCGCATCGTAGCCACCGGCGCGCATGAGCTCGCGAATCACCACGGCGCCGGCCAGAATCACGCCCGCGCGCTTGGGCTGCACGCCTGGCAACGCGGCAATGCTCTCCACGTCCAGCGTGGACATGCGCTCGATAGCGGCAGAAATCTGCTCCATCGAAAGCTCGCGCAGGTGCACAAAGCTCGAGTCGTACGGCTCCAGTTCGTGGACCAGCGCCACGAGCGTAGTGACGGTACCGCCCACCGCGACCAGGCGCTCTGCACGCTCATAATTGCTCGGCAGGCCCTCAAAATAGGCGGAGAACTGCTCGCCCGCCCACGCGGCGGCAACCGCAAGCTCGCCGTCCGCGGGCGGCAGCGCCGAGAAAAACCGCTCCGTCACGCGACGGCAACCGATGTCCAGTGAGCGCGTTCCCTCCAGCGCAAAGACCCCGCGCTCAGGCGCATAGACGCCCGTCGCGAGCTCCGTGGAGCCGCCGCCCGAATCGGCAACGATGATGCGCTCGCCTGCAAAGTCGTGCGCCACGCCAAAAAACGTCAGGCGCGCCTCGACCTCGCCCGGAATCACCTGTGGTTTGAGCCCCAACTCGCGCAGGCCGTCCAGCAGCAGCGCGGCATTGGACGCATCGCGCGCGGCACTCGTGCACGTGGTGCAGACGCACACGGCCCCAAAGGCACGGGCCTCATCCACAAACATGCGGCACGCAGCGAGCACACGCTCGACAGCCGCCTCGCAGAAGCGCCCCGTCGCGTCCACGCCCTCGCCCAGGTCGGTAATCTCGGTATGCTTGGACGATTCCACAATCGCTCCGCCCTCGACCTGGGCCAACACCAGTCGCGACGACACCGTTCCCAGGTCGATCGCGGCCACCTTATAGCGTTTGCAATTTGTCATTGCGGCCTCCCCTCCGGGCGCTATTTGCCGTTGGACACGACCGTCTGGCCCTCGACGCCGTTAAACCCAAACAGCATGTCGAGCGCCTGGATGTACCACGGCGCGTCCTTGCCGACTTCTTCGATTTCCTTGGCCACTTCGCTGGCCTTCTTGGCGTTTGAGGACATTTTTGCTCGACGACGAGTCCGAATCGTCGTCCAAGCCTAGCACGTCAATCTTCTTCTCGCCGGGCATCACCAGGCCCAGGTCCTCGGACGCCGCGTCCTTGATACCCTCCTCCGAGAGCAGCTTGTCGACGCCTTTTTTGCAGCTCATCATTGTATTGCTGGCGAATCTCGACCTGCTTGGCCAAGATGTCGCTCGAGCGTTTTGCCACGTACAGGTCGCGTACGGGAAAATACAGGCTCACGAGCGCCAGCGCCACCACGATACCGATAAACAGCGGACGCAGAGAGCCATGCGTAAAGTCATAGATCGCCTTGACCACCGCATTGTCGTTGGCGTAGCGCATAAAGTCCGAGCCCGAAAGACGGCTCGAAGGCCTGCTCGACCTGTCGTGCGTCTGGGCCGAGGGACGCGACGCATGTGTCGAACGTGCCGGGCGCACCGGTCCATCTGCCAAGGTATTTGATTGAGCATTGGGGCGCAAGGTACTTGCCGGGCGCTGCGTGGAGCGGTCGGCGCCGGCATAAGCGGACCCACCGAGCTGCACCGTGCGCGCACGGCGAGGCGACGGCTCGCGCGAACCGGCGGAATAGTACCTGTTGTCGTAAATCTGATCCATGTGCGCCTTGTGCGGTTGAGGTTTGTTTGCGCTAAGTCCTTTAGTTATAGCACGAGCGCCCGCACCGCCTTCGCCAGCCTTTGCTCGACATTAAAAAAGGCGCTGAGCCATATGGCCCAGCGCCCACAGCGCTTTGCGGCGTCCAGCCAAGGCGGGGCGGAACCGAGTCAGCCTCCTCCTCGCCAAATTCGCCCGTTTAGCGAATGTTGTAGAACGCGGCCTTGCCGGCGTAGCGCGCGCTGCCCTCGAGCTCGTCCTCGATGCGAATGAGCTGGTTGTACTTGGCGATACGGTCGCTGCGGCACGGGGCGCCCGACTTGATCTGGCCGGCATTGACGCCCACGACCAGGTCGGCGATCGTGGAATCCTCGGTCTCGCCGGAGCGGTGGCTCACGATGCAAGCGTAACCGGCCTCCTTGGCGGTCTCGATGGCCTCGAGCGACTCGGTGAGCGTGCCGATCTGATTGACCTTGACCAGGATCGCGTTGGCGGCACCCAGCTCGATGCCCTTCTTGAGGCGCTCGGTGTTGGTGACGAACAGGTCGTCGCCCACCAGCTGCACCTTGTTGCCAATGCGGCGGGTAAGCTCAACCCAACCGTCCCAGTCCTCCTCGGCCATGCCGTCCTCGATGGAGATGATGGGATAGGTGTCGACGAGCTTCTCCCAGTAATCAACCATCTGGGCACTCGTGTACTCCACGCCCTCGCCCTTGAGCTCGTACATGCCGGTCTCGGCGTTGTAGAACTCGGTCGAGGCCGGGTCCATGGCGTACATGAAGTCGACGCCAGGCTTAAAGCCAGCCTTCTCGACGGCCTTGGTAATGTACTCGAACGGCTCGGCATTGGTCTTAAGGTTGGGCGCAAAGCCGCCCTCGTCGCCCACGCCGCCGCCCAGGCCGGCCTCGTGCAGCACGCCCTTGAGGGTGTGGTAGACCTCGGCGCACCAACGCAGGCCCTCGGCAAAGCTCGGGGCGCCCACCGGCATGATCATGAACTCCTGGAAGTCGACGTTATTGTCGGCATGCACGCCGCCGTTGAGGATATTCATCATAGGCGTGGGCAGCAGATGGGCGTTGACGCCACCCAGATACTGGTACAGCGAAAGACCCGCCGACTCGGCAGCGGCGCGGGCAACGGCCAGCGACACGCCCAGAATGGCGTTGGCACCGAGCTTGGTCTTGTTGGGGGTACCGTCCGCGGCGACCAGCGCGGCATCGACGGCGCGCTGGTCGAAAGCATCGAGGCCCACGACGGCGTTAGCGCACTCGTTGTTGACGTGCTCGACGGCCTGCGAAACGCCCTTGCCCAGATAGCGGCCCTTGTCGCCGTCGCGCAGCTCACATGCCTCAAAGGCGCCGGTCGAAGCACCCGAAGGCACCATTGCGCGGCCAAAGCTGCCGTCCTCGAGCACGACCTCGACCTCGACGGTGGGATTGCCGCGGCTGTCGAGCACCTCGCGACCGTAGACGTCCAAAATATCGCTCATGTTGTCTCCCTCTCACTTGGAAACGGGTTGAATGCTTGGCGACACGGCTTGCACGCTACAGCGGCGCGCAGGTTCATAAGTTAGCCTTATCGCACTTTTTGCATTATGCCCTAAGTTAGCCAAGGGATACAATCTTTTTAAAAATAATAGGGGCGATGGGACAAGTCCGTCCCGTCGCCCCCGCAGTCTTACTCCTCTGCCTTTGCGGCATCCCAGAGGTCATTGAGGCCGTGGGTCGAAAGCTCGGCCAGATCCACGTGGGCGTCGGCCGCCATCTGCTCCATCGCGGCCCAGCGGCGGCGGAACTTTGCCGTACTGGCACGCAGGGCGCTCTCGGCGTCAATTCCCTCCTTGCGCGCAACGTTGACCAGGGCAAAGAGCAGGTCGCCAAACTCCATCTCGCGCTCGGGAGAACCGGGAGCCTCGGCCTCAAACTCGGCACGCTCCTCGGCAACCTCGTCCCACACGTCCTGGACCGTCTCCCACTCAAAGCCCACGGCAGCCGCCTTGCGCGACACCTTCTGAGCCTGCATCAGCGCCGGCAGGTGCGTGGGCACACCGTCGAGCAGACCCTCGGGTGCGGCCCCGCCTGCCGCCACGGCCTGGTCTTTGGCGGCCTTCTCGGCAAGCTTGACCTCGTCCAAATCTTGAGCACCTCGTCGGAGTTGTCGGCATCCGCATCGCCAAACACGTGCGGGTGACGACGGATGAGCTTGGCGTCGATATCGCGCGCCACATCGGCCAGCGAAAACTCGCCGGCATCCGCCGCAATCTGCGCATGCAGTACGACCTGCATGAGCACGTCGCCCAACTCCTCGCGCAGGTGTGCCGCGTCGTCGGCCTCGATGCAGTCGAGCGCCTCGTAGGCTTCCTCGATCATGTTCTTGCCAATGCTGCGGTGCGTCTGCTCACGGTCCCACGGGCAGCCGTCGGGCTGACGCAGGCGCCAGATGGTCTGCACCAGATGCTGCAGCTCGGCCGACGCGTCTACCAGCGTGGACAGGTCGCGCGAACCCTCGGCATTTTGCTGAGCCAGCTGCTCTGCCATGGTTATTCCTCCTCCAGGATCACGTGACGGAACGCGCCGTCCTCGTAGATGCCATAGCTGTGCGTACCGTCCTTGGGAATGCTCACGCTGCCGGGGTTGAAGAGCCACAGGCCCGGGTGCGCCTCGCTTGCCTCGTTAACCTTGATGTGCGTGTGGCCGTAGACGAGCGCGGAGCCCTCGGGCAGCGCGGGCGCGTGATCAACGCTGTTATGCATGCCAGCGCCAAAGACGTGGCCATGCGTCAGGAACAGCTCGCGGCCGGTCTCGTCGAACAGCGTGGCGTAGTCGGCCATGACGGGGAAGTCGAGGACCATCTGGTCGACCTCGGCGTCGCAGTTGCCGCGCACCGCGATGATGCGGTCGGCCAGGGCGTTGAGCAGCGGAATCACACGCTTGGGGGCATAGTCGCGCGGCAGGTCGTTGCGCGGGCCGTGGTAGAGCAGGTCGCCCAGCAGAACGATGCGGTCGGGCTGCTCGGATTCGATAGCGGCGACCAGGCGCTCGGTCCAGTATGCCGAGCCGTGGATGTCGGAGGCGATGAGGTATTTCATGGGGAGTCCTTTCGGAGTGGGGCTGATGTGGCCGGGCGCGAGATGTCGCCGGCCGCGCTATTCAAATCGCAGTGCCGAGGCTTGTGCCGCCTGCATCACGCGCTGGAGCGGCGCGTTGTGCTCGCGGGCAAGACGGGCACAATCCTCGTACTCGGGTGCCGCGCGCTCGCTGCCGTCGGGCAGGGTGGCTACTTTGACGGCCACCTCGCCCCAAGGCGTCGCTACCTGCTCAAAACGACGCGGCAGGCAGACGCGTTCCATCACCTGGCGACGAACGGCGTTGGTCGTGGTCTCCAAAAAGATAATCGTCTGTAGGCGCTCGATATCCTCGTGCGAGCAGATCACCTGCAGCTGCCAGCCGGGGCGACCTTTTTTTGCAGTAGAGAGGCAGCCAGTGCACCTCGCGCGCACCTGCCTCGCGCAGGCGGTCGGCGGCATAGGCGAGTACCTCGGGCGATGCATCGTCGATGTCGCACTCCAGCTTGACGATGGTTTCGGGCGCATCGGTCTCGCGGGACAGCGGAGATGTACTTCCACGTTGCATACGGTCCGGATCCTTTCCGCACGGGCTCGTTTTGTTCACCCAAACGCTAGCACATCGGACGTGGCACAGGCGTGACTTTCGTCCGTCGCCGCCCTCGCCCCTATCCAAACATGTACATCAGCCTCCAAACATGTCATTTTTTGCAGCTTTCGGAGGCTGACGTACACGTTTTGGAGCGGGGCCGCACACGATCAGAATTGCGCCTGCACTCCGTCCGCCATAAAGTTCGCTGCACTCAACAATTTTGGACTTTCTACGCAGTTCATCGGCTAAAAAAATTACCCTCGGCATACTTACCTGCTGCACGATGTTACTCTAGTTGCATTTGGCTAACTAATCGGCTGCCGAGGACCCCGCCCGGCACCGTTACGGCATCGGAGGTTTCATGTTCGAGAAGCGGCTCTTCTCCCTGGTTCCGCAGGTAACGCCCTACATTGTGGCGAGCGTCCTGTTTAAATGGATCGCGCTCATGGCAAACATCACGGTGATGTGGGTGCTTGCGCGCATCTTGGGCGGCATCGTCACGGACGGTCTTTCCGCCGCGCTCGCCGTCGATGCCCTCGCACAGGCGGCCTTGCCGCTCGCCGCCGCCATCATCGTGCGCGCCGCCTCCATCTACCTGGCCCAACGCGCCGGCGACAAGGCCGCGTTCGAGGCCGTCCGCCGCGTGCGCTCGCTCGTCTACGACAAGCTCACCGCACTCGGCCCCTCCTACACCGAGACCGTCCCCACCGCCGAGGCCGTCCAGACCAGCGTCGAGGGCGCCACGCAACTCCAGGTGTACTTTGGCGGTTACCTGCCGCAGCTCTTCTTTGCCGGCTTGGCACCCATCACGCTGTTTGTACTGCTCGTGGGCCAGGCGGGTCTTCCCGCCGCGCTGCTGCTCGCCTGCGTTCCGGTCATCCCCGTCTCCATCATGATGGTCATGCGCAACGCCAAAAAGATCGGTGCCGAGTACTGGGGCAGCTATGTCGATCTTGGCGGCATGTTCCTGGAGGCCGTGCAGGGTCTCACCACCCTTAAGGTCTACCAGGCCGATCGCAGCTGGCACGAGCGCATCAACGCCGAGTCCGAGCGTTTCCGCACAGCGACCATGCGCCTGCTGGTGATGCAGCTGCGCTCCATTTGCGTTATGGACCTGGTCGTCTATATGGGCGCCGCGCTCGGCATTATCGTGGCCGCACTGCAGCTCGCCACGGGCAAGATCGGCTTTGAGGCTGCCTTCCTCATCGTCTTTCTGTCACAGGAGTTCTTTTTGCCTATGCGCCGCCTGGGATCGCTGTTCCACACGGCCATGAACGGCATGGCCGCCTCGCGCCGCATGTTTGACATTTTGGATACGCCCGAGCCCGAGCGCGGCGATGTTGAGCTTGATGGTCGCGGCGATATCGAGCTCGCAGGCGCGAGCTATGCCTACGGCGACCGCACCGTGCTGGACAGCGCCAGCGCGACCATTGTGCACGGCTCGCTCGTGGCACTCGTGGGCGAAAGCGGCGGCGGCAAGTCCACGCTCGCGGGGATTATCGCGGGCCGCAAGGACGCCTACCGCGGCAGCGTGCGCATTGGCGGCGTCGAGCTGCGCGATGTCACGGCCGCCTCACTCATGCGCGCCGTCACGCTGGTGCCCACCAACGGCTACCTGTTTGCCGGCACCCTGCGCGACAACCTGCTGCTCGCCCAGCCCAACGCCACCGACACCGAGCTTTTGCGCGCGCTCGACCGCACGCGCGTGGCGGCCTTTGTGCGGGCCAACGGCGGGCTCGACATGGTGATTAACGAGGGTGGCACCAACCTTTCGGGCGGCCAGCGCCAGCGCGTGTGCATGGCCCGCGCCCTGCTGCACGACTCGCCGATCTATGTGTTTGACGAGGCTACGAGCAACGTCGATGCCGCAAGCGAGGCCGCGATCGGCGAGGTCATCGCGTCGCTTGCCGGCGGGCACACTGTAATCGTGGTGGCACACCGCCTGTCGACGATCGTGGACGCCGATCAGATCCTGGTGCTGGAACGCGGCCGCATTGCCGAGCGCGGCACCCATGATGAGCTCCTGTCGGGCGCGGGCGCCTATGCGCGCATGTGGAGCAGCCAGGAGCAGCTCTCGGCATATACGTATGCGGAGGGTGATGCCGAGGATGCCGGCGCGGTTGAGGCTGTTGACAGCAGCGCTGCCTGTACCGATGGCCTCAACGGTGCTGGCTCGTCTTCCGCTGCCGCGGCCACTGACTCCGGCCGCGCCCGTCGCTCGGCACCGTCCATCATGTGGCGCATGATGGGGCTCGTCCGACCGCTTGCCGGCTGGCTTGTGCTAGCCGTCGCGCTGGGCAGCATCGGCATGCTCACCGCCGCGTTCGTGCCGGCCTTTGGCGCCCTTGGCCTTATGGCCGCGCTGGGCCGCAACGCCTTGGGGCTTGGTCTTATCGCAGCATGCGCGGCCTGCGCCGCCTGCGGCATCGCGCGCGGGCCGCTCCACTACGGCGAGCAGCTCTGCAACCATTACATCGCATTCCGTCTGCTCGCACACATTCGCGACCTGGTGTTTGGCGCCCTGCGCCAGCTCGCCCCCGCCAAGCTCGAGGGCCGCGGCAAGGGCGAGCTCGTGAGCCTGGTCACCTCGGATATCGAGCTGCTCGAGGTCTTCTACGCGCACACCATCTCGCCCATTGCCATAGGTCTGGTCTGCACCGTTGTGTTTGAGGGCTTTTTGCTGGCTGTGAGCCCCGAGCTCGCGGGCATCGCGCTCGTGGCCTACGCGGTCCTGGGCGTGCTGCTGCCCCTGACCTCGGCCAAGGCATGCGGCACCACCGGCCGCCAGAGCCGCGAGGGCGCCGGTAAGCTGGGCGCCTTTGTACTCGACAGTCTGCGCGGCGCGGGCGAGACCATCCAGTTTGCCGGTGGCACCGATCGCAGCCGTGCCCTGGGCAAGCTGACCGAGCAAGTCGGCGCCGTGGACGCGCGCCTCAAGCGCCGCCAGGCGGTCAGCGAGGCCGTAGCCGATGCGCTTATTCTTGCGGCTAATCTGGTGATGCTCGGGCGTGCGCTGCAGCTGGTGGCTGCGGGAACGATTGACTTTGCCGCAGCGTTTGTCGCCGTCTTTACCTTTGTGTCGTCGTTTGGCTCGGTGATGGCCGTGAGCCGCCTGGGCGCCTCACTGCAGGAGACGCTCGCCTCGGGCGCACGCGTGCTCGATTTGCTCGACGAGCAGCCCCAGTGCGCCGAGGTCGCCGATGGACAGAACGTTGAGTTTGCCGGCGCCGCAGCCGAGCATGTGAGCTTTAGCTATGCGGGCGGCGTGGACGCGGGCGGTGCGGGCGCCACAGAGCAGGTCGCGAACGACACCGCTGCGAGTCTCATCCTCGACGACGTGACCTGCATCTTTGCGCCCGGTACCATGACCTGCATCATGGGACGCTCGGGCTCGGGCAAGTCGACGCTGCTTAAGCTGCTCATGCGCTTTTGGGACCCCGCAGCCGGCACCATCACGGTGAGCGGCGTCGATGCCCGCCACATCAACACGGCGAGCCTGCGCAGCCACGAGGCCTATATGACCCAGGACACACATCTGTTCTGCGGCACCGTACGCGAGAACCTGCTGGTCGCGCACGCCAACGCCACCAATGCCGAGCTGCTCGACGCTTGCCACTCCGCCTCACTCACCACGCTCATCGACCGCCTGCCGCAGGGTCTCGACACCCCGGTTGCCGAGCTGGGCGACTCGCTCTCGGGAGGCGAGCGCCAGCGCATCGGCCTTGCGCGCATCTTCCTCAACGACGCGCCTTTCATCTTGCTCGACGAGCCCACCAGCGCACTCGACGCTCTCAACGAGGCAGCCGTAATGCAGGCCGTTGACGAGCTCAAGCGCCGCGGCAAGACCATTGTGCTCGTAAGCCACCGTGCCAGCACCTGCGCGTTTGCCGATTTCTCGCTTTCGGTCGAGCACGGGAGGCTGAGCTAATGGCGCGCTCGGTCGGCACACCGGAGCTGGCACGCAAACGTGAGCGCGAGGCCCAAATGGTGTCGCAGATGATTGCGCTGTGGTGTCGTGGGCATCATGGCGGCGGGCATGCGGTCGAACAGGTTGGCGACGATGAGCCCGTACGCGTGAAACTCGGCCTTCGGACCATTACGCTCTGCCCCGAATGCGCCGAGCTGCAGAAATACGCCATCGCGCGCATCGAGCACTGCCCGCACATGGGCACCAAGACATTTTGCTCGGCCTGTCCTTCGCATTGCTACCGGCCTGCCATGCGCGAGAAGATCCGCGAGGTCATGCGCTGGTCGGGACCGCGTATGATCCGCTATCGCCCCATCACCGCCGTGAGACACGCGATGGTAACGGTGCAGGCCAAACGCGTGGCGGCACGAAGCAAGTAGTCGCCGGCGCCGGCACGCGCCGCCTGCCCTTTCCAGTCGGTTTCGACTTGCAGCGTTCCCGCCGCGCCGAGGCTGCGCCATTACAATGAAGCGGATTCGCTTGACGCAAAGGAGCCGCCATGTCCGCTTGCCCGCTGGTCGATTGTCACACCCACACCTCGTTTTCGGACGGCCATGCCTCGTTTGATGACAACGTCCGTGCCGCTGCTGCGGCAGGCTGCCGCGTCATGGTCTCGACCGACCACCTCGCCCTGCCTGCCAGTATGGATGCTAACTGCGAGGTGCAGGTCGTCGAGGGCGACTTGCCGGCACATCGTCTGGCCTTTGAGGACGCCCGCAGGCTTGCCGCGCAAATCGCGCCGGAGCTCGAGCTTATCTATGGCTTTGAATGCGATTGGTACGAGGGCTGCGAACCCTTGGTTGAGCGCTGGTCCCGGGGCGCCGTGGTGCGCTTGGGCAGCGTGCATTGGATTGGCGACCCGGGCGATATCATGGCAGGTGCCGCGGGTACGGTGGGAACGGAAAACGTCGCGCGCCCCGATACACCCGATTCCCTTTGCGGCTGGATCGACGACGATACCAACCTGCATGTTTGGGAAAACCTGGGCGTGCGCGGCGTGTGGGAGTGCTACGTCGACGACTGGTGCCGTGCTTGCGAAAGCTCACTCAACTTTGACGCGATGGCCCATCCCGACCTGGTCATGCGCTTTTCGAAGGAAGGCTTTGCGCCCGATTTTGACCCGGCGCCGTTTTGGGGGCAGATGGCCGAATGCGCTCACGACACGGGTCGCCGTGTCGAAGTCTCGACCGCCGCGCCGCGTAAGGGCCTCGACGACTATTACCCCTCGACGGGGCTGTTGCGCTGCTTCGCCCACGCCGAGGTGCCAATCACCTTTGGCTCGGACGCACACCGCGCCTGCGACATCTGTTGGAATATCCGCGAAGCGCAAGCCCACGCCTACGACTGCGGTTATCGAACCTTCGACATCCCCCACGCCACCAGCGAATGGGAGTCCACATCCCTCGCCTAGCCATCCCTTCATGAGTTGCGGTGAAATAGTTCCTGTTTATGGCCCTAAGACCGTCAAACAAGAACTATTCCACCGCAACTTCTATTTCATTGGCAACTCCCGAAAGACTGCCCCAAACGACTAGTCGTTTAAGAACGTCCCCAATGACTAGTGGCGGCGGGCGTTGAGTTCGCCGGCCAGTTCGTCGAGGGTGATGCCATAACGCTCAAGGGTTACGAGCAGGTGGTAGACCAGGTCGCCGGCCTCGTAGCGGATGTGGTCGTGATCGTTATCCTTGCAGGCCATGATGACCTCGCTCGCCTCCTCGGCAAGCTTCTTGAGCAGCTCGTCCTCGACGTCGGTCAGCAGACGGGCGGTATAGCTCTCCTCCGGCGACGCATCGCGACGACCGTGAATCACCTCGGCCAGTCCCGTCAGCGTCTCACCGATGTTTCCCGGCTGCACGTTAGCTGTTCTGACTCCCATGGTTATTTCCTCTCGTTACTGCAGCGTAAAGTAAGTACCGGTCTCATCGAACCGAGGCTTTGCGCCCTTTTTCTCAAAGAACTCAACGATGACGGCATGAGCCTCATCGAGCCTTTCCTTCTCGGCCTCGAGCCAAAGCGACTGCGCCCCGCAGGCATCAGTCAGGTGCACGCGGCATGGCACGCCCGCGCGGAGCAGCTCGGTGTTGCAGTCGGCGACCTCGAACGGCGTCACGACTTTCATCGCACTCCCCCTTCCACGCGCTTAAAGAAGCAGGTACGGTTGCCGGTATGGCAGGCCGGACCCGGAGAATCGACCTTGACCAGTAGCGTATCGCTATCGCAGTCGGCCCAGAGCTCCTTGACCTCCTGCATGTTGCCACTCGTCGCGCCCTTGTTCCAGAGCTCCTGACGGCTGCGACTCCAAAACCACGTGGTCCCGGTCTTGAGCGTCAGCCCCACCGATTCCTCGTTCATCCAAGCAACCATAAGCACCTCACCGGTGTCATGCTGCTGAACCACGCAAGGAATCAATCCTTTGGCGTCGTATTTAAGATCCGCTGGAGTAGTAATTTCTCTCATTTCAATTCCCCAATTTAAACATCGCCGGTCGGCGAGGGTTGTCCAGGTGCCCGAGATTCCGAGCGACAAGCCCGACGACGCGTACTTAAGTACGCGAGGAGGGTTGGAGCCGGAAGGTCGGGTGCCTGGGCAAGCCGCAGCATTAGAAGTCCAACCTCACAGGAATCCCCTGGCTGGCCATATACTCCTTCACCTGGCGAATGCTGAAAGTTCCAAAGTGAAAGACGCTGGCCGCCAGCACGGCATCGGCCTCGCCCTCGATCACGCCCTCGGCAAAATGCTCGAGCGTGCCCACGCCGCCGCTTGCGATCACCGGGATCGGCACCGCGCGCGCCACGGCGCGGGTGAGTGCCAGGTCGAAGCCAGCCTTGGTGCCGTCGCGATCCATGCTGGTCAGCAAGATCTCACCGGCGCCGCGACGAGCCGCTTCCTCGGCCCACGCCACCGCATCGATACCCGTGGCGTTGCGACCGCCCGCCGTGAAGACCTCCCACTTGTCGGCATCCGGCTGACCGGGCAGGCCCACGCGCTTGGCATCAATCGCCACGACCACGGCCTGGCTGCCAAACGCCGCGGCGGCCTGGCTGATCAACGACGGATCGCGCACGGCGGCAGAGTTAAGCGACACCTTGTCGGCACCGGCGGCAACCATGGTTCGCATGCCCGCCAAGTCGCGGAAACCGCCGCCCACGGTATAGGGAATAGCGAGCTCCTCGGCCGCGTGCGCCGCCATCTCGATGGTCGTCGCGCGGTTGTCGCTCGTCGCGGTAATGTCCAGGAAGACGACCTCGTCTGCACCCTCGCGGTCGTAGGCGCGCGCCAGCTCCACCGGGTCGCCAGCATCGCGCAGGCTCACAAAGTTGACGCCCTTGACCACGCGGCCGTCCTTAACATCCAGACAGGGAATCACGCGTTTGGCAAGCATGGGCTACTCCTTCCCTCGGGCGGCGGCCAACGCCTGGGCCAGCGTAAAGTTGCCCTCGTAGAGCGCACGACCGGTAATGGCACCCTCGATGGCATCCTCGCCCACCGCGGCCAGTGCGCGGATATCGTCGAGCGTCGAGATGCCGCCCGAAGCCACGACGGGAAAGCCCGCGACCTCGGCCACATGGCGATACGCCGCCACGTCGATGCCCGTCTGCATGCCATCGCGCGCGATGTCGGTATACACCAGATGCTTAAAGCCCAGCTCGGTGAGCTGCGCCACGGCGTCGTCGAGCGCCACACCCGCGCCGTCGCGCCAACCATTCACCTTGACCTGGCCGTCACGGGCGGCAATGTCTGCCACCAGTAACTCGCCAAAGCCTTGCGCCGCCACCTCGGCAAATCCCGGCTCGGTCACGAGCACCGTGCCTAGCGCGATGCGACGCGCGCCGTAGCCGGCCAGCTCGTCGATGCGCGCGAGCGAACGAACGCCGCCGCCCACGTCCGCGGACAGACCGTCGACGCCGCAGATGGCCTTAATCGCTGCCAAGTTGGCAGCGCACGCGTCCTCGTCCTCGCCAAAGGCAGCGGACAGGTCGACGACGTGCACCCAGCTCGCGCCCTGCTCGGCAAAGGAGCGGGCAACGGCCACGGGGTCGTCAGAATACACCTTGCAGCGGCTCCGGTCGCCGCGCTCCAGGCGCACGACCTTGCCGCCGATCAAATCGATTGCGGGAAACAGAATCATCGGCCGGCCCCCTCGACGATGCTCACGAAGTTCTTAAGGATGCGCTGACCCAGCGCAGAGGATTTCTCGGGATGGAACTGGCAGCCCCACACGTTGCCGTGGCGCACGATGCACGGGAAGCTCCGTGTATAGTGCGTGCGCGCCAACACATCGGCGGCATCGACGTCGTCGGCCACCGCGTAGCTGTGAGTGAAATACATGTTGGCGCCCTCGGCAAAACCGGCAAGCAACGGATCGGCCGCACCGGCGGGCGTCATGCGCACCTGGTCCCAGCCCACGTGCGGGACCTTCAGACGGCTCGACTCCAGGTGCGTGCACGAGCCACGCATGATGCCCAGGCCATCGACCCAGGGACCACCGGCCTGCTCGGAGGCATCGTCGTCCGCGTCCGCGTCCTCGTTCGCAGGCACGCCCTCGTTGCCGCGCTCAAAAAAGCAGCTGAAGGCCCAGGCAGATGCCGAGCAGCGGAGTTCCGGCGGCAACGGCATCGAGCACGGCCACCTCCTCGCCGCTCTGACGCATAAAGGCGATCGCGTCATAGAACGCACCCACGCCCGGGATGACCAGGCCGTCGGCGTTGCGGATCTGCTCCGGATCGTCCGACGTGCAGGCGGCAGCACCGGCGCGCGCAAGCCCGCGCACGACGCTCGACAAGTTGCCCTTGTGGTAGTCGACCACCACGATCTTCGGTTCGCCCACGCGACCCCTCCACTTCTCATCATCCAAAACCACCACAAAGAGGACAGGCATCTTCGTGGTGGTTTTACCCTTGTGACGGTTACAGCGAGCCCTTGGTGCTGGGGATACCCTGCACGCGGGGATCGAGTTCGCAGGCGCGGCGCATCGTGCGGCCCACGGCCTTAAAGGCGGCCTCGATAATGTGGTGCGAATTGCCGCCCGCCAGCTCGCGCACGTGCAGCGTGAGCTTGGCATCGCGCGCAAAGGCATAGAAGAACTCGACGGCCAGCTCGGTATCAAAGCTGCCCACGCGCTCAGTCGGCACGGGCAGCTCGCAATAGGCCTGCCCGCGACCCGAGATATCCACGGCGGCCATCACGAGTGTCTCGTCCATGGCGATCGCCGCGTCGGCAAAGCGCGTAATACCCGCCTTGTCGCCCAGCGCCTGGCAAAACGCCTCGCCCAGCACAATGCCCGTGTCCTCAACGGTGTGGTGCGCGTCGACCTCGACGTCGCCCACCGCATGCACCGTCAGATCGAACAGGCCATGGCGGCCAAAAGCGTTGAGCATGTGGTCGAAAAACGGCACGCCGGTCGAGATATCGCACACGCCAGATCCGTCCAGGTCGAGCTTTACGACAATGTCGGTCTCGCCCGTCTTGCGGGTTACCTCGGCATAGCGGTCCATCTACATCTCCTCCTTCACCAGCGCGGCAAACGCGGCCAGCACCTCGTCGTTTTCCTGCGGCGTACCCACAGTGATGCGCAGACAGTCCGCAAGCCCCGGCGCATAGCTAAAGTCGCGCACCAAAATCGAATACTCGTCGCGCAGACGCTCGCGCACGCGCGTGGCATGCGGCGTGCGCACGAGCACAAAGTTCGCCGCGCTCGGCCATGCCTCCACGGGCATGCCATCGGCAGCCATTGCGCGCAGGGCGCACAGCTCGCGCTCGCGCTCGGATGCGATCTGTGCCACCACGGGCGTGTAGGTATCACGGGCACGCACGCAGGCAAGTGCTGCCGCCTGGCTCAGCACGTTAACTGAATAGATCTGGCGAATCGCCGCGAACACGTCGACGACCTCGGGTGCCGCAATCACATAGCCCAGACGCGTGCCGGCGGCGCCAAACGCCTTGGACAGCGTATGTAGAATCACCAGGTTGGGATGCTCGGCGATAAGGCCTTGCGCCGTGGTGGCCGCGCCAAACGAATCGTCGGCAAACTCCACGTAGGCCTCGTCAACCATTACCATGCCGGGGCACGCATCGCACAGCGCCGCGACAAAGTCGAGCGGTGCCACGTCACCCGTGGGGTTGTTGGGCGAGGTCACGATTGCCAGGTTACACTCGGGTGCCGCCGCAAGCACGGCGGCCTGGTCGAGCTCAAAGGTCGCGGGGTCGCGCCACACGTCGCGCACCTCGGTCTGGCAGAGCGACGCAAAGAACGCATACTCGCTAAAGCACGGCGGGCAGTTGAGCAGGGTCCGTCCCGCGCCGCCAAACGCCAACAGGTAGTTATAGAGCAGCTCGTCGCCGCCGTTGCCCACGCAGACATTCTCGCGCGCCACACCATGCCAAGCGGCAAGCTCGTCGCGCAGATCGTTGGACATAGGGTCGGGATAGCGGTTGAGCGGTGTGGCGGCAAGCGCCGCATCAACCGCCTCGCGCACGCCGGCAGGTACGGGATGGGTGTTCTCGTTGGCCGAAAGGTTGATGCGCGTGGGCGTAAAGTTGGGATCATAGGGCTCAATGCCGGCCAAGTAAGGCTGGACGAGCTCCTTCATGCGCGGCGTGAGTTCGGCCATATTAGGCCTCCCCGCCGGTCGGGGCGCCATCCGCGCCCGCAGCCGCCGCCAGGTCCACGCCCTCGGCGACCGTCGCGGTCGTATCGCCCGGCCAGGCAACCTTGGTCAGGTCGGCCGCGGCGAGCGACTCGGCGCTCACGGCGGCCTCGCCCTGCTCCAACACGCGGCGACGCAGTGCGGCCGAAAGCGCGTGCGCCCACAGGCCCTCGGCCTCGGCCAGACGCTGCGTAGCGGGAGCGTCGGAGAGCAGGCCCTCGGGCGTATAGCATATAACGCTCGAGCGCTTAACGAACTCTTCGACCGAAAGCGGGTTGGAGAACATGGCCGTGCCGCCGGTCGGCAACGTGTGGTTGGGACCGGCAACGTAATCGCCGAGCGGCTCGGAGCTCCAAGCGCCCACAAAGATGGCGCCGGCGTTGCGAATGCCGCCGAGCAGGCCCATCGCATCCTTGCAGTGCAGCTCAAGGTGCTCGGGCGCCACGGTGTTCACGGCCTCGACGGCGGCCGCCATGTCGGCGGCCACCACGATGGCGCCTTCGTTATCGAGCGAAGCGCACGTAATCTCGGCACGCGGGGACTGCGCTACCAGAATGTCGATACCCGCCTCGACCTCACGCGCAAACTGCTCGTCGCAGGTCACCAGATAGCAGGCCGCCAGCGGATCGTGCTCGGCCTGAGCCATCAGGTCGGCCGCGACCACCATAGGCTTGGCCGTGGCATCGGCCAGCACGCAGACCTCGGAGGGACCGGCGACCATGTCGATACCCACGTCACCCGAGACAATCTGCTTGGCAGCGGCAACAAAGGCGTTGCCCGGGCCGGTGATTTTGTCGACGCGCGGAATGGTCTCGGTACCGTACGCCAGCGCGGCCACGGCCTGGGCGCCGCCCACCATATAGATTTCGTCCACGCCGCCGAGCTTGGCCGCCGCGAGCGTATACGGGCTAATCAGTCCATCCTTTTGCGGCGGGGTCACCATGACCACGCGCTCAACGCCGGCAACCTTGGCGGGAATGGCGTTCATAAGCACGGTGGAAGGGTACTGCGCGCGACCGCCCGGCACGTAGATGCCGGCCGCAGCAAGCGGGGTCACCTTAACGCCGAGCATCGTGCCGTCCGGGCGCGTGGTAAACCAGCTCTGCTCGACCTCGCGCTGGTGGAACTCGCGAATCTGGCGCGCAGCCTTTTCGAGCGCGGCGACAAAGGCCGGATCGAGGCCTTCGAGCGCGGCATCGATCTGCTCCTGCGGAAGACGGAAGCTCTGCAGCTCAACACCGTCAAAACGCTGGCAGTAATCGCGCACCGCGGCATCGCCGTTGGCACGCACGTTGGCCACGATATCGCGAGCGGCGTCGACGATGTTTTGCGGCAGCACGCCCTTACGGTTGAGCTGGTTGGTAACGAGGCGCTCACCGGGAGCAAGCTTGATGGTCTTCATTTCGGTATCCCCTATCGGTCGAGGTTGTGTTCGAAAAACGAGAGACCGGGCGGCGGCGCCAGTCGGCCCGCCGCCCGGACGTTGGGGCGCCCGTGCGTGCTCGCGCTATTGTGCCGAGCCCGCAACGGGCTCAAAATGCTTGTCCTTCACGGCTGCCGCCAAGCGATCTGCCAGATTGCGTACGCGCGGATCCAGACGTGCGGCACCCGGATTGACAAAGAAGCGGGCCGTGCAGTCCATAATGCGACCAGTAATAACGAGGTCGTTATCGCGCAGCGTGGCGCCCGTGGCGGTAATATCCACGATGCGATCGGTCATGCCGACGATGGGACCCAGCTCAATGTTACCGTGCAGCGAGACGATATCGGCGTTCACACCGCGCTCGGCATACCAGGCGCTCGCGATGCGCGGATACTTGGTAGCCACGCGAAGCGACCCGCGGCGGGCATAGTTGCGCTCGGCCTGGCCGGCGCGCCACGCGGGCTCCGCCTCAATGAAAGTGCACAGGCCGTAGCCCAGATCGACCAGCTGCAGCAGGTTGAGGTCGGCCTCGATAAGCGAGTCCCAACCGCAGATGCCGCAATCGGCACCGCCGCAGCCCACAAAGGCGGGCGCATCGCTGGGGCGCACGATGACAAACTCGATATCTCCGACCGCGCCCTCACCGGCACGCGTGTCGCGGCCGCGCACGATTAGGTGACGGCCCGGATCGCGCAACTCAGAGACGTCCAGGCCCGCGGCTTCGAGCACGTCGAGCGTATCGGCCTTGAGCGAGCCCTTGGGCACGGCGATGCGCAGCGGGCCCTCGGCGCCACGGCCCGCGGCGTGATCGCCATCGGAAGCAGCGTCCTCGGCCGAGGTGTGCGCAGCCTCCAGACGCTCGAGCGAAAAGGCGAAACCCGCCGCCGGTACCTCGATGCCGTCGCCAAATGCGCCGGTAAAGATGGAGTCGTAGCGTCCACCCGAACCGACCGGATCGGGCAAGCCACCGGCATAGGCCTTAAAGACCAGACCCGTGTAGTAATCGAACGAGTTCATGATGGAGAAGTCGAACGACAGCACCTGGGCGTCCTCGGGAGCCAGGCCCTCGACCAGGGCGCGCAGCTCGCGCGTGAGCGGCGCGACAATGCCCGCCGCCGCCAGAAGCACATCGACGCGGTCGAGTACCTCGGCGCCGCCGTGCAAGCGCGGCAGCTCGCTAATGGCAACCTTGACGGCATCGGACTCGGCGCTTGCCGCCACGCGGGCATCGAGGCCCACAAAGTCGTTGGCGTGCACGCAGCGCAGGGCCTCGGCAGCCAGCTCGCGATCCTCGCACGCCGCGAGCAGCTCCTTAAACGGACGCACGCTACCTGCGATAATGCGCGCATCGGGCAGCGCCAGCTTGCGCACCGCCTCGGCCACGAGCGAGACAATCTCGACATCGCCCGCGGTGTCGCCCGCACCGATAAGCTCAAAGCCCAGCTGTGTAAACTGGCGCGAGCCGCCGGCATTGCGCTGGTACTCACGAACCACCGGCGCCTCGTAGCGCAGGCGTAGGGGCAGGTCGGCCGCGCGCATGCGGGTCGAAACCAGACGCACGATCGGCAATGTGTTGTCGGGACGGACCACCAGCAGGCGACCGTCGTCATCAAAGAGCTTAAACGGCGTGTCCGCAATGCGGCCGCCTTCCTCGAGCGAACCCTTGTCCTCGAGCAGCGGCGTCTCGACCGGAAGGTAATGATGCTCCCTGAAGCAGCCCTTCACCGTCAGCGCAATCTCCTCGCGCGCCTGAGCCTCCTCGGGCAATATGTCCCGGAATCCCCACGGTGTGGCCGTCATCTGGTGAGCCTCCTCATGCTGTGTTTCATATAGAGCAGAAGACCGGCATAGCTCCGCCGGTCTTCTGGGTACTTTAGCATACTAGAGTGTTTGCGGGGAGAATCGTCCTCCTCGGCTCATAGCGTATTCATTTGGAAACATAGGGGAAAGCGCGTCCCGCCCGCCAGCCAAAAACTGGGATGCGGTTTCCGGTTGAGGTCCTCAGCGGAAAGTGTGTCCCATTCTGAGCGCCTGTTCTGGGACGTGCTTTCCGCCAGAAGCCTCAAGCGGAAAGCACGTCCCGTTTCTCAAAAAGCGTCAAACGCCAACTCGGCGCCCTGTCCCACTTAGGCGCCAATCGCGCGTCGGTACTCCGCCATAACCTGAGCGTCGGCTGCCGCGGGATTGGCGAAATAGCGCCAATCATAGGTCTCGGCCGAAACAACTCCGCGATAGCCGCGCGCCACCAGCCTATCCAGGTCGGCGCGCATATCGCGGTCGCCGTCACCCCAAGCAAGATGCGTCGTGCCATCTGCCGCAACATCGACAAAATGCACGTGGGCGACATCATCGCCAAGCAGATCAAAATAATCGTCGATGGTATCCCCCGCCACCGCCATAGCGCCCAAATCCAGACACGCCTTAAGTGCCGGATGATCAACTGCCTCGATCATGCGCTTCGTATCGGCCGCCGAGTTCACGATCATCGACTCAACCGGCTGTAGGGCCTCGAGCACCAGTCGCACGCCGCGCTCTCCCGCATGCTCGGCAATCGCACGCAGCATCGAGGCGCTGCGACCCCACGCGTCCTCGATCGGCTCGTTCAAAAATGCCCAGCCGCTCGAGACCATGACCTGCTCGGCTCCAAGTTCCGCCGCGATATCTACAACGTTCTTAAAGTACGCGAGCGTGCGGGCACGCGCCTCATTCCCGCGCGCCGCGATATTCCACGGCTTGGGGTTGTTCTGTTCGGGACAAAGCCCCACAATCCGAACCCCATACCGCTGCGACAGCTCCCGTACCCGCTCGAGCGAATCGTATCCATGGCAATCGACATACAGATGCATCGCCCCGGTCCAAAGCTCGCAACACGTATAGCCCGAGGCCGCTGCCGAAGAAAAGAATTCCTCAAGGTCAAAATAACGATGGCTGATATTCATGACGGCAAGCTGCGGATACTCCATCTTGTCCACCTTTCGGCAAAAGGGCGCCGCAGCACAGTGTGCGCGACGCCCCCTCTTACATTGTTTTCATTATGACGGATACCCTACTGGACACCAAGCACTCCAAAGAACGCGCCAGCGATACTCACGAGCAGGATCACAAGCATGATGAGCAGCGGATTCATCTTCTTCTTGAGCATGAGATAGACAATTCCAAACAGCCCCATCGTGACAAAGCCCGGGAAGATTCCGTTGAGCAGCTCGGCGAGCGTCTGAGCACCATCGCCCGCACCGACCATGAGCGGAATGTCCACGGTGACCATCTCCATGGTCATAGCACCGATCACCATGGCGCCCATGATAGAGGCCATCTTGACGATCGTGTCCATAATGCCCGATTCCTGGACCTTGCTGATCATGTCCGAGCCAAAGCGATATCCCACAAACGTCAGCAGGTAACGGATGATGTAGTGAGGAACGTTGAACACGAGCAGGAACAAAATCGGGCCAAGAATAGAGCCCTGCAGCGCCAGCGACGTGCCGACACCCGTTGCCAAAATTCGCAGCGTGCCCCAGTAGAAAGCATCGCCCACGCCGGACAGCGGCCCCATCAAAGCAAGCTTGACATTAGAGATCGCGCTCGTGTCAAAGCTATCGTCAGTAGCGTTGACCTCCTCCATTGCAGCGGCGATGGACATGGGAAGCGTCGAGATGTACGGCGTGACGTTATAGAGCTCCATATGGCGCTTAAGGGCGGCCTTAAAGTCCGCATCCTGCGGATACAGCTTGCGAAGGATCGGCATAAGGGCCCACATAAAGCCGATATGGCCCATACGCTCGTAGTTCCAGGAATGCTCATAGGGAATCGAGCGCCAGAACAGCTTCTTAAGGTCTGCGCGGGAAATCAGCCCGTCGTAAGAAGACTCAAACTTAAAACTCATCGAACCCACTCCCAATCGCAGGATCCTCGGTTGCCGCTGCGGGCTGCTCCGCTTTTTTCTTATCACCCAAAACCGTCATCGCGACGACGATGATCGCGGCAAAGATCGCCACGCCCGTCGTGCTAATGCCAAAGTAGGCGACGAGGAAGAAGCCAGCGAAGAAGAACGGAGCCACTGTTTTGTTCATAATCATCTGCGCCAGCATCGCAAAGCCGAGTGCGGGCAAGAAGGCGGCGGCGACATCCATGCCGGTCTGAACGAAATCGGGGATGATGTTGAGCAGGCTGGCAACAGCATCGGCACCAAAGAAGAATGCCAGGGGAATAATCAGCAGGCCGCACCAGCTCTGCGCGTAACCGGCGATGAGCATGTTGCGCGTGATGGCCTTGGTGTCTCCGTCCTCGACGTTTTTGTCGATACGGTGCACCAGCAGCAGCATGACCGGTTGGCCCAGGGCCGTGTCGAGCGCCAGGACGATCGTGGCGATAGGAATACCCAGGGTCAGGGCCGCCGAAGCGTCCGCGCCGGCCTGCATGGCAAGAGATACGCCCAGGATAGTGCCGGAAATCGTATCGGGCGGGTTATAGGCGCCGACCGAGATGGCGCCGACCATGGCAAGCTCCATCGTGGCGCCCATGATCGTGCCGGTCACCATGTCGCCCATGACAAGGCCAACCAGAGGTCCGAGCACGATCGGGCGCTGGAGGTAGCTCGTGCCCGTCAGCCACTCGGAATAACCCAAAAGGGCAATAAGGAAAATCAGGATTGTCTTGATAACCGTGACGGCCCCTAACCGATGACCTTCGCGGCGTCAGTCTTCGCATCTGCCGGAATCATCTGAATGAACAGTTCATAGCCCTCGCCGAGCAGCTCCTTCACGTAGGCCTCGTTCTCGGGCGTGAGGAACACGCTCGTCGAGACCTGACGGGCATTCTCGCTAAAGGCAACGTTGCCGAGGTTGATCTTCTTGACTCCCATCGCCTTGGCGACGGCACCGGCCTGCTGAATCGTCTCGCAAACCACGAAGAGTTTGTACTTATCGGTTACACCGCTCTGGAGCGCCTTGACAGCATCCTCGGTGTTTTTGACGACGACCTTGCATCCTTCGGGCTTTGCAAGGGACAGGGCCTGCAGACGAAGCTTGTCATTGAGGACCGTGTCGCTCACTAACAGGATGCAGTCGGCACCCAGAGCCGAGGTCCAGCTAACGGCAACCTGGCCGTGAAGCAGTCGATAATCTACACGAATCATCTGAATCATGATGTGCTCCTAACGATTAAAACTCATCGAGTTCGGCCTGCCCCAGCAGGTCGTTGACGTACTTGACCTTAGTGTCGTCCGCCTCGACGATCTGGCGAATGGCCTCGTCGATCGGAGTGGAATCGGGTACGAACAGCAGCTGAATAAGGAGTGGCAAGTTCATATTGGTCACGAGGTGCGTGTTGGGACGCGTCTGGACGATCTTGGTGAACTCGTTGTTGACGCTGCCGCCAAAGAGGTCAGTGCACACGACAACTTCGTCGTCCGCGGCAAAGCCGTCCAGAATCGCTGCAGCCTCCTTGGACAGGTCCTCGTTTCCGTCGACATACATAGAGAGCGCATGGACGTTTTCGCGCTCACCGGAAAGCAGGCCGATGCTCTCGACGATTCCAGACGCGAAATGAGCATGGGACGCCACGATAAACTGCCTCATTCGATCCCCTTCCTAGCGAATTTCGGCATAAAAATGCCCGGACGCATGCGCCCGGGCAGGGTGCTTCTTAAATGAGTGGTCAACTATTAGTAGTCGAACTGGTGATAGTAGCGACGGTAGTTGAGGTTGTGCTTGGTGACCGTCTCGTAGTAAGCGGCAAGGCGATCGGTGATCAGCGAGGAAAGGATCCACGGAGACACGATGACGCGGAACTCGTCGTCAAGGCCGGGGATCGCGAACTCGGCGGTGTCGATGATGTTGATGTCGGTGTCGCCGGTCACGCCGCGGGTCAGGAAGGCGCGGACGCGCTCGTCGAGCTTGCGGTTCTCGTCCTCGCCCATGAACAGGAACACGGGGACGCCGGGCTCCACGAGCTCGAGGGTGCCGTGGAAGAAGTCGGCCGAGGTGATGTAGCGGGTGCGCTTCCACTGCATCTCCTCCAGGATGCACATCGAGAACAGGATCGTCTCGCCCCACAGGGCGCCGGAGCCGATGAACATGGTGTAGGGGGCCAGGGCGTACTTCTTGGCGAGCTCCTCGGCGCGCGGCTCGAAGCGCTTGCGGATATCGAGCATGTCCTTCCAGATGTCCTTGGTCTGCTCGATAAACAGATCGAACTTGGGGAAGCAGCCGCGGCGGTTGAGCAGGCGCAGGCCGAAGCAGTCGGCGAGGTAGTAGCCCTTCTCGCAGCCGCCCGAACCATGGTCAGAAGCCATGGCGACGCAGTTCTCGGCGCCGACAGCCTGGCCGATGGGGCCCTCGGGCTTGGTCATGGCGTAGACGCGAATGCCCTTTTCCTTCATCTTCTTGACGGCCTCGAGGACCTCGGGGGTGGTGCCGGACTCGGAGGCGGTGAGCACGACGGACTTCTCGGTCATGCGCTTGTGGCCCATGACGTTCCACTCGGCGGCGTGGATCAGGTAGACCTCGAGGTCGCGGTCGCCGAACTTGTTCATGAGGTACTCGAGCTGCATGAGCTCGTCCCAGGTGCCGCCGACGCCCATCAGGAACACGGCGTCGTAGCCCTCGTCGGCGACCTTGTCGGCGAGCGCGGTCATCTTCTTGCCGGTCTCGTAGAGCGCCTTGCCGTCCTCGAGATAGCCCTCCTGGTCGAAATGCATGATCTCGATCTTCTCGGTTTCCTTCATTTGTCTCTCCTTTCTGGGGTTGTTTCCACATCCCCCATGCCAACGGGCATCAAAACCCGCTTACATTCCGTAGCACTCAGCCGCTTTGGCCTTAAGCGCATTGACTGACTCTTCGTAGCCCTCTGCCTTGACCTCCATTTGCTTGGAGACGGTATCGAGATACGGGTGCACGTTCCATGACTTCAGACGCTCGGCGATCATGGCCGCAATCGTCTGGAAGAACACAAGATTGGGAATTGCGCTGAGCAGCGGAGCCACCTGAGGCACCGCAACCTCGTGAGCCCTACCCTTGGGATGGGCCGTGAGCAGCACCGTTTTTGCCGTAACGTTCGATAGCGCATCGGCGATATTCGCAAGACGCTCCGACCCCTGCGGATCGTCGACGATAAACACCAGATGGCCCGGAACGATCTGCATCTCGGGACCGTGGACGAACTCCTCGCCTTCGTGATGCATGGCAGGAATCTTGATGGTCTCGCTCAGCTTGAGCGCTGCCTCCTCGGCAACACCATAGTTGGGGCCGTTGCCGACGACCATGGCGGGCATGTGCTCAGAAAGCTCGAGCATGTGATCTTGGACATATGCCTCGGCGGTCTTGCACATCACGGCATTAGCCTGGATAGCCTCGCGCAGGTCATCAAGACGCTGAGCAACGCCCTTGGCGTCAATCGTTCCGCGCGCCTGACCGCCGTAAATACCAAAGAGCACCAGGTACTCAACGAGAACCTCGACGCCCAGAGTCACAAAGTCCACCGACTCGACACCCACACCGTAGTCAAGAACGATGTCAGCGTGTTCCTTGATGGGTGCCTCGACGTTTGCCGTGAGCGCAACTGCAGCCATATCGTGTGCACGCATGTAATCGAGCGCCGCAATCGTATTGGTCGAATAGCCGCTCTGCGAGACGGCGATGTTGAGCGCATGCTGCGGATAGGTGTGTTCAAAATCGACGAAGGCCTCGGGCGTCACAACGGACACCTGCATCTGCAGCGCATCTTGCAGGTAATCGCGGGCGCAATCGGCGGCATGGCGCGACGAACCCGAAGCAACGATGCGCAGTGCATCAAAAGAACCGGACTGGAAAATATCAACGAGCTGCGCTACCAGCTCAGACGAACGCTCGAGGTTCTCCCCCATACGCACATGGGCAAGCTGAACGTAATCGAGCATCTTCATCGTCTCACCTCGTAACAAATCATTAGTATTTGATACCAATCACAGTTACAGGTTACGGCTTTTTGATATCTCTTTGTCGATTAATTTATCCCCATCGGCGAACGGTCGATTTTGAGCCATGTAAGGTTGTATATACGGTCTGCTCAACGAATCAAAATTCCGTCAACTTTTCAGCCCGTTATGCAAAAAACCAGCTAGTACGTATAGGTATATCCACCCGCATCACCGCGGTTAAACGACTTGACGTACTCGATCGCCTGGCCGCTCGCATCGAAGCTTACGCACTCCAGCGTCAAGGCAAGATCACCCTGCTCCAGTCCAAGCAGGCCGGCATCTCGCGCGCCCAGCGCTTCGATATCGAGCTTTTCCTGTGCCATAACTGGCTTTCGGCCCAGCATCTCATAGGTCTCGTACAAGCTGAAGACCGACACGTCAATATCTTCGATGGTTGGGAACAGCAGGCAGGGAATCAGCGCCGTCTCGATCGATACGGGGCTACCGTTTATGCAGTTCAGGCGTCGAATGGAATAGAGCAGGTCGTCCTCGGCGATGCCAAACAGGTCAGCGTAGTATGGCCCCGCATAACGCTTGGAACGTGCGAGAATACGGACGGACGGCTCGCCGCCCGAAGCACGGACCGATTCACGGAAACCGCCCGTGCGTTCAAAAAAATGCAGGTACTTTCTGCGCCACAAAGGCACCTTTCCCCCGAACACGGCGAATCTGCCCGCGCCGAACCAGCTCATCGACAGCGCTTCGGATGGTCAAGCGTGTCGTACCAAATTCCTCGGCGAGGTCTTTTTCGGACGGAATCATGGAACCCGTGGGATATGTACCGCGCTCGATACGCTCCTCGATGCGGCGTCGAATGCGCATATAAACCGGGGTGGCATCTACTGTTTCAGCCATTGTTCACCTGCCACACTCCTCATGCCGTTCTCTTCGCCGTTATCGGCAAAGCGAAACTTTGTGGGCAAAATCACCGATTTGCAATGCTCCACAAAACGCATGTCCTTATCAAATTCAATCGAGCTCTCATAGAACACCGGCGTTCCCTCTTCTTGCTGGAGCAGCTCGGCCTCTTCGACGTTCAAACGCGAGATAGAGATATGCTCACGTCCATGCTCAACACGCACGCCGCCTTCTTTGAGCAAGACATCGTAAAGGCTCTCGCACTCAAAATCGTGCTCGGTAAGCGATGGGCACAGGGACAGGTTAACGTGAGCGGTCTCGATTGACGCCGGCTCGCCCTCAATAAGTCGAACGCGCTGCATGCGGAGCAAAGGAGCGCCTACAGACACCCCAAGCTTGTCGGCAAGCGCCTCATCCGCCTCGATGGTCCCGGTGGAAACCAGACGAGAAGAGGGGTGCAGACCGGCAGTCCGCACAGCATCGGAAAAGTTATACGTTTCCTGAAAGATGTTTAGCGGCTTGGGAGGACACACATACGTACCCGATCCGCGACGGCTCTCGAGCGTTCCACACGAGATGAGCCGCGTGATACCGGCACGCAACGCTGTACGCGAAACGCCAATCTCTTCGCACAGCACGCGCTCGGCCGGCAGGCGATCCCCGCCGGCAAGCTGATGGTGCTGGATATACCAAAGAATTCCCTCAACAGCACGATCTTTGGGGGGCAATTGCATAAGATTCGCCTGCCATTGCACAGACTCCTCATTCAGAAACGTATGCCGCCAAAATTAGGCCAGCCCTCCCATGGCATCAAATTCGGCCTTGATCTTCTCGGCGACATTCCGATACGACTTATATAGACTTGAATCGCGTTTAACTTCGTCGGTCATAACGGGAATCTCTAATTTGGAAACCTCGTCTTTTCCCGTCTGAACCGCCACAACAACGCCCATACCAAGACACATATTACGCTTGGCAGCGTTTATTTTCGCCGCCTTGGCAGGATTTGCCAGGATACGCTGGGCAAATTCCTGTTTTGAAGTCACTTCCTCGGCCTCCGGATCGCCCGCCTCGGCTACTTCGCACTGCAACACGTCCGCATAGTCAAAAATCTTAGGCTCTGCACCACGCTGATGCACGGCCCACTTGCGACGCGTGGCATCCTGGTAGATAGCCGGCAAAAACGTAAACCGCGGCGGGTCCAAAATCGTATCCGTGATGGTAAACACATCGGGATCAAAGGCATCCTGCGGGTTTTTCTTCTTGAACAGCCCCATATCAGCCTCCCGTACTAGCATTAAACAACTCAAGCTGAATATAGCACCAATTTCAAGCCACTGCCTTACCCTATCGGTGCGCGGCGTCTATGGCTCGCCCAGCGGAAGAGTTAACGGACGAGGGCCGGGGTGCCTGCCGGCAAATAGCGGACACTCCGCATGCAATCTATGCAAACAAACAAGTACGCTTAGCTACATTCGGTAAGCTCGAGCACGCTGCCCTTAACGATAAGCGCCGGCTCCAGGACAACCTCTTCGGCACGCCTACCGCCCCTACCGGCAAGACGCTTGGACATGCAGCCAAAAGCATGCTCCGCGAGGACACCAGGATCCTGCTCAATCGCGGTCAGCGCCGGCTCAAAGAGAACGTCGGCCGCCGAGTTGTCATAGCTTACGACCGAGATATCGCCCGGAATGCTCTTCCCCATCTCGTGCAGGCGCTTGAGCAAACCGAGGGCAATGTTGTCCGAGCTTGCGAACACGGCGGTGGCGTCAGTTGCGAGCACCGCCTCCGACGCCTCGTATGCGCTCGGAATGTAGTACTCGCTCTCAAACTCCAAACGTGCGTCGATCGGCAGGCCAACCTCGCGCAGCGCACGCTCGTAGCCGGCAAGACGTTTACGACCCGTATTGGAACGGCGAGCATTAACCAAGCAGGCAATGCGACGGTGACCCTGCTCGATCAGATAGCGGGTAGCCATGTAGCCACCCATCTCGTGGTCGAACATCACCTTGTCGCACTCGAGCCCCTCAATGGCACGGTCGACCATTACCGCCGGTATGGGCAGATGGCTGACTTCTTCGCGCAGGGCGCGGTCGTCGGAGAACTCGTCACCCACCACCAGAAAGACGCCGTCGACGCCGCGCGTCACCAGCTGGCGCAGCAGCTCAAGATCGTCGTCGGCACTTCCACCCGAGCTGGTAATAAAGAGCGCGTAACCGTCCTCGCGGCAGCGCTTTTCCAAGCTGCCGGCGAGCGAGGCAAAAAAGCGGCTCTCGATATTGGGAACGATAAGGCCCAGCGTGCGCGACTCGCGCATGACCAGGCTGCGCGCGATCTGGTTAGGGACATAGTGGTTGCGCGCCGCGACCTCCTTGATGAGCTTGCGGTTTTCTTCCGAGATGCGGCAGGGCCGATTGTTGAGAACAAGCGAGACCGACGAGGGGGAAAGCCCCACCTCCTGGGCAATCTGCTTGAGAGTAACTTTGTTGCCCATCTCGCTCCTTCCGAGTATTCGCGCAATCTCTTGAAAGTATAGCGACCGTCCCTCTACCTCGATGATAAACACTTTACCAATCCGGTAGACGGCTGTTTTATCGCCGCCAGCGCACCAAATCCGTCCGGGTGGGGTATATTGCAATCGATTGATGACAACGACCACCAAAAGGCGGATATTCGTATGCACGAGAACGACTTTTTTAACGAGGACCTGCTGTGCGCGCTTGCTGGCGTTGCCGGCGAGGACAACGTGTTGATGAGCGAGCCCATGCGCGAACACACCACGTTTAAAATCGGCGGCCCGGCCGACGTCTTTGTCACGCCCGATACCGAGCAGGGCCTCGTCGCCACGCTCGATACCTGCTATCGCTGCGATCTACCCCTCACCATCGTGGGCAACGGCTCCGACTTGCTCGTCGGTGACAAGGGCATCCGCGGCGTCGTCGTGGCGCTTGGCGAGGGCCTCTCCGACATTACGGTCAACGGCACGCACGTCACGGCAGCAGCCGGCGCCCTGCTTTCCGATGTCGCCGCGGCGGCAGCCGAGGCCGGTCTCACCGGCATGGAGCCCATCTCGGGCATCCCCGGATCGGTCGGCGGCGCCTGCTATATGAACGCCGGCGCCTATGGCGCCTGCATGGCCGATGTGCTGGAGTCCGTGCGCGTCTACAAGCCCGCCCGCATGCTCGACGACGGCACCCGCGGTAGCGGCAGCATTATCGAGTTCGATGTCGATGAGCTCAACCTGGGCTATCGCAAGAGCCGCATTGCCGACGACGGTTTCATCGTGCTTTCGGCCACTTTCAATCTCGCCCCGGGCAACGCCGCGATGATCAAGGCCGACATGGACGACTACCGCCAGCGCCGCGAGGACAAGCAGCCGCTCGACATGCCGAGTGCCGGCTCCACCTTCAAGCGCCCCGAGGGCTACTTTGCCGGCAAGCTCATCATGGATGCCGGCCTGCGAGGACACGCCGTTGGCGGCGCGCAGGTGAGCGAGAAGCACTGCGGCTTCATCGTCAACGCCGACCACGCCACCGCCGCCGACGTCGACGAACTCATCCGCCACATCCAGGCAACCGTCAAGGACCAATTCGGAGTAGACCTACAACCCGAAGTCCACCGAGTAGGCGAATTCCTCTAAAAAAGAAGGCCCCGAAAGGGGCCTTCACTTTCTTTTATTCAGACAACCAATCCGGTGCGTAGCGCCCCGAACCCGAGAGGGCCGCGTGCCCGCCCGCAATATATTTGATTGATCGCGAGTTCCGCACGCAAAGAAGGCCACTTAATGTGGCCTTCGTCTTGCGCAGGACTGCCCGAGCAGGCAATCAAATATATTGCGGGCGGGCACGCGGCCCAGTCGGCTTTACGACAGCGCAATACCGCCAAGCCAGCCCCAACGCACGCCAGAGCCAGTACCATAAAAGCTAATGAACGAATCAAGCGACTTAGACGTAATGGCGCCCTCGTTGCTCATTACGATGCCGCCGCCAACGTAGATACCCACATGACCGTAGATAAGGCCCGGAGCACCCGTGCCGCTGTGCGAGGAATCGGCCACGATCATGCCCACCTGCAGCGCCGAGCGGTCGGAGCTATAGCACCAGGCGTTGAACATGTCACACGCGTTGCCGCCAAAATAGCCCACGCCGGCATTGCGGAAGACATTGGTAACCCACGCCGCGCACCAGTTCTGACCCGGCGAAGGCGTGGAGTAGCACGCGTTGACGACGGCCTGCTGCTTGCCCGAGCCGGCATTCTGCTGCGGAGTTCCGGGCGCATACGATCCACCGCCCGAGCTCGAACCACCCGAGTAGGAATTGTTCTTGTTCGCGGCAGCCGCGGCAGCGGCGGCCTTCCTAGCGGCCTCCTCGGCCTGGGCGGCAGCGAGAATCTCGGAATCGCGCTGAGCCATGAGCTCCTTGACGTCGTCGGAAAGACCGTTCAGCACGGTCTGGACCTCTTGCTGCTTGGCCTGCATATCCTGCATCTGAGCCGTCTGCTGATCCTTGAGTTTCTCCAGGTCAGCCTTTTGTGCTTCGAGCTCGGTCTTCTGTGCGTCGAGCTCGGCCTGAATCGTCTGGATATCCTCGATGGCATCGCGGTCGCTCTTGTTGACCTTCTCAACGTAATGCGCGTTGGCGACGAGTTCCTCAAACGAGCCAGAGGCCAGCAGCAGCGACAGGATGTTCGTACCGCCGGACTTGTAGCTGGCGGCCACGCGATCGGAAAGGTCGTTGCGCTTCTTCTTGAGCTCGGCCTTCTTTTCATCGATCTGGGCCTGCGTGTCGTCAATCTTGCCCTGGACATTCTCGATGTCGTTGAGGGTCTGGGCATTCTTGTTGGCCAGCGCCGCATACTCATTTGCGATGCTGTCGAGCTGGGCCTGAACCTCGTCGAGTTGGGCCTGGGCGGCATTCAATTTATCGGTGGTTTCTTTGGAAGCCTCCGCCGCATGGGCGCGAGTGGGCAGGCCAAAAAGAACTGCCGCAGAAGCGGCGCCGAACAGGGCCTTAAGGGCAGTGCGGCGCGAGAGCTCCTGGGAAAGGATGGAATCGCTGTTTGGTGACATATGTACTCCGTTACATGCTTATTTATATGTCGCTCAACTCATACATATTAGCGTACATATGGCGCGTCCCAACGATTTCCACGAACGGCAGGAAACTACAAGGTCGGCGGCTCGTAAGCAATTGTCAAATTTGAGGTAACAATTGAGCAAGCTCTTATATGAGTACGTTAACATAATCCTCTGCTTTTCCTACAGTGCACCATTTGGGCGTCCCCGCCTGCGCTATACTCCCCTCTAGAAGTGTTCCTGATTCGATAGGAGACTACATGTCCAAAGCACTCGACCCCAAAGACACCTGCGTCCTCGTTACCGGTGGCGCCGGCTTTATCGGCTCGCACACCGTCGTTCAGCTGCTCGAGGGTGGCTACCAGGTCGTCATCGTCGATGATCTCTCCAACTCCAGCGCCGTCGCCGTCGACCGCGTCAAGACCATCGTGGGCGACGAGGCCGCCAAGAACCTCACCTTCTACGAGGCCAACGTGCTCGACCGCGATGCGATGAACAAGATCTTCGATACCCATCAGATCGACCGCGTCATCCACTTTGCCGGCTTTAAGGCCGTCGGCGAGTCGGTGAACAAGCCCGTCGAGTACTACCACAACAACATCGAGAACACCTTGGTGCTCATCGACGTCATGCGCAACCATGGCTGCAAGTCCATCATCTTCTCGAGCTCCTCGACCGTCTACGGCGACCCGGACAACCCGCCCGTCACCGAGGAGGATCCCAAGAAGCCCGCGACCAACCCCTATGGTTGGACCAAGTGGATGATCGAGCAGATCCTTATGGACGTCCACACCGCCGACCCCGAGTGGGACGTCGTGCTGCTCCGTTACTTCAACCCCATCGGCGCTCATCCGTCGGGCCTGATCGGCGAGGACCCCAAGGGCATCCCCAACAACCTGGTGCCCTATGTCGCCCAGGTCGCCGTGGGCAAGCTCGAGGCCGTTCAGGTCTTTGGCAACGACTACCCCACCCCCGACGGCACCGGCGTGCGCGACTACATCCACGTGTGCGATCTGGCCTCTGGTCACGTTGCCGCCCTTAACTGGATGAACGACAAAACCGGCGTCGAGATCTTTAACCTGGGCACCGGCACCGGCACCTCGGTACTCGAGGTCGTCGCCGCCTTCTCCAAGGCTTGTGGCAAGGAGCTGCCCTACGTGATCCGCGAGCGCCGCGCCGGCGACATCGCTGCCAACTGGTGCGATGCCTCCAAGGCCGAGCGCATGATGGGCTGGAAGGCCCAGTACGACATCGCGGACATGTGCCGCGATAGCTGGAACTGGCAGAGCCACAACCCCAACGGCTTCGCCGACGCCGAGTAGCAAAAACCTACATACCGCTCTTGCCCCGATCTCACGTTGTGAGGTCGGGGCTTTTTCATGGCATGTAACCATTCGCCGAAAATCGACCAACTTTTTTATCTCGCCTGTACATGTTTAAACAACATGTTTTACAATAGGCGTATCGAATCAGAACATCGGAGGCGGACTGCACACCCATCGGCAGGCCGACCCCACAACAAGAAGGTTGGTGAGCGCATTCATGGAGCGTGCAAGCGGCGTCCTCATGCCCGTCTCATCTCTGCCCGGACCATACGGAATCGGCGGCTTTGGCTGGAATGCCTACGACTTCGTCGATTTTCTCGCCTCGTGCAAACAACATTACTGGCAGATTCTGCCCCTTACGACGACCAGCTATGGCGATTCGCCCTATCAGTCGTTCTCGGCCCGCGCAGGCAACCCCAACTTTATCGACTTTGCCGAGCTTATCGAGGCAGGGTATCTGGAGCAGCGCGATATCGATGGCGTGTATCTGGGATCCGACCCCAGCAATGTCGACTACGGTGCCATCTTTGGTGGCCGCCGTCAGATTCTCGACCGCGCCGCCGAGCGCTTTGCTGCCGACAAGCCGGCCGATTTCGATGACTTTATCCAGGCCAACGAGGACTGGCTCATCCCCTACTGTGAGTTCATGACCGTCAAAGAGGAGTGCGGTCTCAAGGCGTTTTGGGAGTGGCCCGCGGAACTCCGCACCCGCGGCGAGGCTTCCGCCAAGGTCTGCGCCGACCATCCGGCGCGTATGCTCTACCACCAGATGACGCAGTACTTCTTCGATCGCCAGTGGAGCCGCCTCAAGGCCTATGCCAACGAGCGCGACATTCTCATCATCGGCGACCTGCCCATCTATGTCTCGCGTGACTCCGTCGAGATGTGGGCGACACCTGAGCTCTTTAAGATCGACGCCGCCGGCAATCCCGTGAGCGTCGCCGGCACGCCGCCCGACCAGTTCTCGGCTACCGGCCAGTACTGGGGCAACCCCATCTACGACTGGGACGCCATGGAGGCCGACGGCTTCTCCTGGTGGGAGGGCCGCATTCGCGCCGCCCTCGACATGTACGACGTCATCCGCCTGGATCACTTCCGCGGCTTCGAGGCCTATTGGGAGGTGCCGTTCTCCTCGCCTGATTCGTCCTACGGTTCGTGGACGCAGGGTCCCGGCCTCAAGCTCTTCAAGACACTCGAGGAAAAGCTCGGCACGCTGCCCATCATCGCCGAGGACCTGGGCTTCCTCACCCCCGGCGTCATCGATATGCGCGACAACTCGGGCTTCCCCGGCATGAAGATCCTGCAGTTTGCCTTTGAGGGCACCAACTCGTACTACCTGCCGCACAACTACATTGCCAACACCGTCGCCTACGTGGGCACTCACGACAACGAGACGGCACGCGGCTGGTTTGAAGGAACGGCTACCCCGCGTCAGCGCGAGCAGACAGCCCTGTACACCCATCAGCAGGCCGGCGAACCCATCGCCGACGCGCTCAACCGAACCATCGCAGCCAGCGTGAGCGACACGTGCGTCTACACCATGCAGGACCTGCTCAACTTGGGCAACGAGGCGCGCATCAACACCCCTGCCACGCTGGGCGGCAACTGGACCTGGCGCATGCTCGACGGCGCCATCACCCGCGAGCTCGAGCACAAACTCACCGACTGGACCGAGACCTACTTCCGCATCCCGTCGGAAGCCGAAATCGAGCTTCCTCAATAGGAGCTACCGCGCCCGACCCCTCCCCACCGTGCGGACGCGCTTGCTTACCCGCGCGAGGCCACCCCAATCCCCTCGCGCGGGATTCTTATGAATTGCAGACATGTAATCAACCCGTTACAGGAGGAAACATGCCCCAAATTAACCTCATGGAACTCGCCGAGCAGTCTTTTGGCACCTCGCTCGAGCAGCTCGACGACCGTCGCATTTACAAGCTGCTGGTCAAACTCGTGCAGGAGCGCTCCGCCGCCTGCCCGCTCAACAACGGCAAGAAAAAGCTCTATTACATTTCCGCCGAATTTTTGATCGGCAAGCTGCTCATCAACAACATGATCGACCTCGGCATCTACGACGAGGTTAAGGACCAGCTCACCGCCGCAGGCCACGACCTCAACAAGATCGAGGAGTTCGAGGTCGAGCCGTCGCTCGGCAACGGCGGCCTGGGCCGCCTGGCCGCATGCTTCCTGGATTCCATCGCCACGCTGGGCTTGACCGGCGATGGCGTGGGCCTCAACTATCACTACGGCCTGTTCCGTCAGCGCTTTGTCGACAACCAGCAGAAGGCCGTCCCCGACGAGTGGCTCGGTGAGCAGGACATCCTAGTCGACGACGACCGCTCCTACACCGTCGAGTTCGGCGATTTTGCCGTTACCTCCAAGCTCGTCAACATCGATGTGCCCGGTTACGACCAGCCCACCAAGAACCGCCTGCGTCTGTTCGACCTGGCAAGTGTCGACGACGGCCTGGTCCCCGGCAGCTCCATCGACTTCGACAAGACGAAGATCGCCAAGAACCTCACCTTGTTCCTCTATCCGGATGATTCCGATGAGCAGGGCCGCCTGCTTCGCATCTACCAGGAGTACTTCATGGTGAGCAACGCCGCCCAGCTCCTGATCGATGAGGCCGTCGAGCGCGGCAGCAACCTGCACGATCTGGCCGACTACGCCGTGGTCCAGATCAACGACACGCACCCCACCATGGTCATTCCCGAGCTCATCCGCCTGCTCACCACCGAGCACGACATCGAGTTTGACGAGGCCGTTACCATCGTGCGCTCCATGGTCGCCTACACCAACCACACGATCCTTGCCGAGGCGCTCGAGAAGTGGCCGCTCGCCAGCCTGCAGAAGGTCTCGCCCGCCATCGCCGACATCATCGTCAAGCTCGACGAGGTTGCCAAGGCCGAGCACGACGACCCGCGCGTCGCCATCATCGACGAGCACGACACCGTCCACATGGCCCACATGGACATCCACTTTGGCTTCTCCATTAATGGCGTCGCCGCACTCCACACCAAGATTCTGGAGGACACCGAGCTTCACCCGTTCTACGAGATCTATCCCGAGAAGTTCTCCAACAAGACCAACGGCATCACCTTCCGCCGTTGGATCCAGGGAGCCAACCCTGCGCTTGCCAGCCTGCTCGACGATGTGATCGGCACCGATTGGCGCAGCACCGGCGACCTGAGCAAGCTCGCCGAATTCGCTAACGACAAGGATGTTCTTGAGCGCCTGGCCGCCACCAAGGCCGAGGCCAAGACCATCATGCGCCAGTTCATGGCGCTCGAGCAGGGCGTGACGATTCCATCCAACGCCATCATCGACGTCCAGGTCAAGCGCATCCACGAGTACAAGCGCCAGCAGATGCTCGCGCTCTACATCATCTGGAAGTACCTCGACATCAAGAACGGTAACAAGCCCGAGCACCCCGTCACCATCATCTTTGGCGGCAAGGCGGCACCTGCCTATACCATCGCCCAGGATATCATCCACCTAATCCTGACGCTTTCCCAGTGGATCGCCAACGACCCCGACGTGGCCCCCTACCTGCAGGTCGTCATGATCGAGAACTACAACGTCACCGCCGCCGAGCGCGTGATTCCCGCTGCCGACATCTCCGAGCAGATCAGCCTGGCCTCCAAGGAGGCGAGCGGCACCTCTAACATGAAGTTCATGCTCAACGGCGCTTTGACCCTGTGCACACTCGACGGCGCCAACGTGGAGATTGCCGAGCTCGTGGGCGACGAGAACATCTACACCTTTGGTGCCTCTTCCAAGCAGGTCGAGCAGCTCTACGCCGACGGCAGCTATGACGCCGGCGCGCTCTATCGCAAGCCCGGCATCAAGCTGCTGGTGGACTTCATCACCAACCCCGCCTTTATGGCGACCGGCAACGCCGAGCGCCTGCAGCGTCTGCACGACGACATCAAGGGCAAGGACTGGTTTATGGCCCTGCTCGACATTGAGGAGTACATCCAGACCAAGGAGCGCGTGCTGGCAGACTACGAGGACCAGGACGCTTGGATGCGCAAGGCGCTGATCAACATCGCCAACGCCGGCACCTTCTCGTCTGACCGCACGATCTCCCAGTACAACGACGAGATTTGGCACCTGAGCTAATTTCGTTTCCTTTACCCATCCTCTTGAAAGCGGAGTCGCGGCAACGCGGCTCCGCTTTTTTGCCCGCGTGTTGCCCGTGGCCCGCCTCGACAAAATCGTCTCAATCTGTAACACCTACTCGGCCAAAACGGCCCTACCTGTTACAGATCAAGACAAACCGGTCCTTTCCCTAGGGTTTATCTCAATCTGTAACATCTAACGTCTGAAATCCGCCCTTACTGTTACAGATCGAGACAAAAGGATAAGCCGGCTAATACAATCTCGTTCTGTAACAGGTAGCTGCCGAAATCAGCCTCCCGTGTTACAGATCGAGATGAAAGGATAGGCAGCTCGATGCTGTCTCAATCTGTAACATCTAGACCCAATTTGGCCCTCCTCCTGTTACAGATCAAGACAAACTGGCAGATGAACGGCCCCAACACAAAGAAAGGCTCCCCTCTCGCCCAGTGACGGGAGGGGAGCCTTATATGTGACCACGGCAAAAGGATGGCAAAGCCGCAGTCGCCCAAAAGGAGGGCCTGATTGGATCGGGCCTAGATAAGGTTCTTGCCAGACACCTTATCGAAGAGGTGGGTCGCGTTCTTCTCGAACTTGAACCAGATGGTGTCGCCAGCCTTGAGCGCACCCTTGGCCTCGAGGTCGACGACGGGGATAATCAGGACGAACTGGCCATCGGGAGCGGTCACGTGGACATGCTCGGTCGAACCCATGAGCTCGGTCACCTCGACGGTGCCCTGGAGCGCACCCTCCTCGTCCTTGTCGGCAAGCAGAATCTGCTCGGGGCGCACGCCGGCCGTAATCTCCTTCACGTCGCCGCCATCCCAGTTGAGGGCAAGCTGAGCGCAAGTCTCGGGGGCGAGTGCCACGTTCATATCCTCGGTCTTGACGGTAAAGCCGTCGCCCGAGCGCACCAGCTGGGCATCGAAGAAGTTCATCTGCGGCACGCCGATGAAGCCGGCGACGAAGATGTTCGCGGGATGGTTGAAGACCTCCTGCGGCGTGGCGATCTGCTGGACAACGCCGTCCTTCATGACCACGATACGGTCGCCGAGGGTCATGGCTTCGGTCTGGTCGTGAGTAACATAGATGAACGTACCCTTGATCTCGTGGCGCAGCTTGATGAGCTCGGCACGCATCTGGTTACGAAGCTTGGCATCCAGGTTGGACAGCGGCTCGTCCATCAGGAAGACCTTGGGGTCACGCACGATGGCGCGGCCGATGGCGACGCGCTGGCGCTGGCCGCCCGAGAGCGCCTTAGGCTTGCGGTCGAGGTACTCGGTGATACCCAAGATCTCGGCAGCGGAGCGAACCTTGCGGTCGATCTCGTCTTTGGGGACCTTCTTGAGCTCAAGCGTAAACGCCATGTTCTCGTACACCGTCATGTTGGGGTACAGAGCGTAGCTCTGGAACACCATGGCGATGTCGCGGTCCTTGGGCGCCACGTCGTTGACGCGCTTGCCGTCGATGAGCACATCGCCCGAGGTAATGTCCTCCAGGCCGGCAACCATGCGCATCGTCGTGGACTTACCGCAGCCAGAGGGACCAACGAGAACGACGAACTCCTGGTCGTGAACGGTGAGGTTGAAGTCCTCTACAGCGAGCACGCCATCCTCGGTAACCTTAAGGTTATGCTTCTTCTCCTCGGTCTTCTTCTTTTTGCCAAAGAAGCCCTTCTTTTTGGACTCGGTGTTGGGATACACCTTCTGAACATGTTTGAGAACGATCTCGGCCATGTCTTTACCTTTCGATGTGCGGCGCCGCGCTGAGGGGCGCCGCAGAAACTTGCAAAATCAGTTACGGCATCAGCCCTTGA